>Ga0209080_1000847_pt1 | contig 17642 bp, 32 predicted proteins | sample JNZ110809AmetaG_FD_184123 | JGI IMG/M metagenome (GOLD analysis project Ga0209080, IMG submission 184123) | Hot spring microbial communities from Jinze hot spring, China to study Microbial Dark Matter (Phase II) - JNZ 110809A (SPAdes) (version 3) ...
AGAGAGGGTGGAAAGACGGTTGGAGCAGGGGTTGTGACAGAGATCATAGAATGAGGGGGAATCCTCTCCCCCTCTTTTCAAGAACAGAGGGAGGGTAAAACATGCCTGGTCAGAGGATAAGGATAAAGCTCAAAGCTTACGACCATGAGATTCTGGACGAATCCGCCAGAAAGATCGTGGAAGTTGCCAAGGCCACGAACGCTAGGGTCTCCGGTCCCATTCCTTTGCCTACGGAGAGGACTCTCTATTGCGTGCTCCGTTCACCTATGAAACACAAGGATTCCAGGGAACACTTCGAGAAGAGAATTCACAAAAGGCTGATAGATATCATCGATCCTTCTCCGAAAACAATCGATGCCTTGATGAAGATAAACCTCCCAGCAGGCGTCGACGTTGAGATCAAACTCTAATCCTTCGGAGGTGTCTCGAAATGAAGATGATCATAGGAAGAAAGATAGGAATGACTCGGGTGTTCATCAACAACGAAGCGGTACCCGTGACTGTCATAAAGGCGGGCCCCTGTGTTGTGGTTCAAAAGAAGACGGTGGAGACGGACGGATACAACGCCGTGCAACTCGGGTTCGAAAAGGTAAAAAAGACGAGCAAACCAATGGAAGGTCACTTCAAAAAGAACGGGTTGGAACCGATGAGGATCCTGAGAGAGTTCAGGGTGAAGAATCCCGATGAATACCAGGTGGGGCAGGTTATAAAAGTTGATATTTTCGAGAAAGGTGATCTCGTCGATGTCACTGGATGGTCGAAAGGAAGAGGTTTTGCGGGTGCGATGAAGAGGTGGGGGTTCAGTGGAGGTCCCGACAGCCACGGTTCCAAGTTCCATAGAGAGCTTGGATCCTTGGGACAACACACGGAACCTGCCAGAATTTGGAAAGGTAAGAGGATGCCCGGAAGGTATGGTAACGAGAGGGTAACCGTTAGAAACCTTCAAGTCGTCGACGTGGACCCAGAAAACAACCTCTTAGTGATCAAAGGTGGTGTCCCAGGAGCGAGGGGCAGTTTGGTATTGATAAGGAGTGCTAAGGCCCCGAAGAAGTGACAAAGAAGGAGGAATTAGGATATGGCTCAAGTGGATCTTTACAACGTGAAGGGTGAAAAGATAGGAGTACTCGAGTTGAGCGACTACGTTTTCAACATCGACCCGAATTACGATGTGATGTGGAGATACGTGGATATGCAGCTCTCCAACAGGAGAGCGGGAACCGCTTCCACCAAGACGCGAGGAGAGGTCTCTGGTGGAGGTAGGAAACCGTGGCCCCAGAAGCATACGGGAAGGGCGAGGCACGGATCCATAAGATCCCCGATATGGAGACACGGTGGTGTTGCCCACGGTCCCAAGCCGAGGGACTGGAGCAAGAAGTTGAACAAAAAGATGAAGAGACTTGCTCTCAGGTCGACTCTTTCCGTGAAGTACAGGGAGAACAAACTGATCGTTGTGGATGACCTCAGGATGGACAAACCGAAGACGAAAGATTTGAAAGAAATACTCAAGAACCTCAACTTATCCGATCAGAAAGTTTTGATCGTTCTCCCTTGGAAGAAGGAGGAGTACGTGAACGTAAAACTTTCGGGGAAGAATCTTCCAAACGTCAAGGTCATCATAGCGGACAATCCCAACAACGGTAAAGAAGGTGAAAGAAACGTAAGAATAGATGGTTTGAACGTTTTCGACATGTTGAAATACGATTACCTCGTTCTCACGAAGGATGTGGTCTCCAAGATAGAGGAGGTGCTAGGAAATGAATCAAGAAAAGCTCTCACTGCATGACGTACTGATCAGACCCATCATCACTGAGAAGGCTTTGTTCCTCAGAGAGCAAAGGAAATACGTCTTCGAAGTAAATCCCCTCGCCAACAAAAATTTGGTGAAGGAAGCTGTGGAAAAGCTCTTCAACGTGAAAGTCGAAAAGGTGAACATCATGAACATGAAACCAAAACCGAAAAGAAGGGGTTGGTTTGAAGGAAGAACCAAGGAATGGAAAAAAGCCATCGTGACACTCAAAGAAGGATACACCATCAAAGAACTGGAAGGTGAACACTGAAGAGGGGTGAAGCTGTATGGGACTCAAGAGGTTTAAACCAGTCACTCCAGGCAGGCGTTTCATGGTCATATCTGACTTCTCGGATATCACCAAGACCGAGCCTGAAAAGTCGTTGTTGGCTCCACTGAAGAAAACAGGTGGAAGGAACCACCACGGAAGGATCACAGCGAGGCATAGAGGAGGAGGTCACAAGAGAAGGTACAGGATCATAGATTTCATCAGGTACGACAAGGTAGGAATACCCGCCAAGGTTATCGCGATAGAGTACGATCCGAACAGATCCGCGAGGATTGCTTTGCTCCTCTACGCTGACGGTGAGAAGAGGTACATCATCGCGCCCAAAGGTGTCCAGGTAGGGGACGTCTTGATGAGTGGTCCCGACGCCGAGATAAAACCGGGAAACGCGCTGCCGCTGGAGAGGATACCGGTTGGTACCCTAGTTCACAACGTTGAGTTCGCACCCGGTAAAGGTGGCCAGATAGCGAGGGCTGCTGGTACGTACTGTCAAGTGATGGCGAAAGAGGGGGAATACGCACTTTTGAGGATGCCTTCTGGAGAGCTCAGAAAGATCCACGTCAAATGCTACGCAACAATCGGTGTGGTTGGTAACGAGGACCACAAAAACGAAGTCTCTGGTAAGGCGGGAAGGACCAGATGGCTTGGTTGGAGGCCCCATGTGCGTGGAGTTGCAATGAACCCGTGCGATCACCCACACGGTGGTGGTGAGGGAAGAGGAAAGGGTCACCATCCAACCAGTCCATGGGGACTCCCGACCAAGGGTTACAAGACCAGAAGAGGCAAGAGACCTTCTGACAGGTTCATCGTCAGAAGGAGAAACGAGGTGTGAGGGGGTGAGTGATGAATGGGTCGTTCCAAGAAAAAGGGTCCCTTCGTCGACAAAAAATTGCTCGAGAAGATAAGAAAATTGAACGAGACGGGCGAAAAGAAAATAATAAAAACCTGGAGTAGGGCGTCCATGATAATTCCAGAAATGGTTGGTCACACGATCGCGGTGTACAACGGAATGAAGCACATCCCTGTCTACATAACTGAGAACATGATAGGGCACAGGCTGGGAGAGTTTGCGCCAACAAGGAGATTCGGAGGACACGCGGACAAAAAGGCCAAAAAAGGTGAAGTGAAGAAGTGACGTGAGGAGGGAAACAATGAAGATCCAGATACCCAGGGGATCACTCAAACGGTCCGTTTTTCATAAAAAAAGAAAGGAACTTTTGGCTTCGCTCCCAAAAATAGAAGCGAGGGCTGTGGCACGATTCGTCCGAATATCTCCCAGGAAAGCTAGATCGGTGATAAACGCGATCAGAGGAAAGAGCGTGGCAGAAGCCTTCCAAATCCTCGAGTTCTCTCCAAAAAAGGCCGCAAGGATCGTTTACAAAGTGTTGAAATCCGCCGTGGCGAACGCAGAGAACAACCTGGGGTTGAACGTTGACAACCTTTACGTTTCAGAATGCTACGTTGACGACGGTCCCAGGTTGAAGAGGGTCTGGCCCAGAGGAAGGGGAAGGGCAGACATCATCCAAAAGAGGATGTCTCACATCACCGTGGTCGTCAGAGATAGAACCAAAGAAGAGGAGTACAAAAAGGCTCTGGAAGAATTGGAGAAGAAGCTTACGGAAAGGTGAGGTGATAAAGTGGGGCAGAAAGTTCATCCGAGAGGTTTCAGGCTGGGGCTCACAGCAGATTGGCAGGCGAGATGGTTCAACGAGAAGAACTACAAAGAGTGGCTCTTGGAGGACGAGGAGATCAGAAAGATCATAAAGAAGAAGTATTATCCTGCGGGAATAAGCGAGATATACATAGAAAGGCCTGACGCTGAACGAGTGAACGTGACTATCAAAACCGCTCGACCTGGTGTGATCATAGGAAGGAAGGGTGAGGAGATAACCAAGTTGAGGCAGGAACTGGAAGAGAAGTTCAAGAGAAGGTTCGTGGTAAACATTGAAGAAATAAAAACGCCCGAACTCGATGCACAGCTTGTGGCCGAGTTCATCGTCTCCAGGATAGAGAAGAGGGCATCTTACAAGGTGGCAATGAAGAGAGCCATAATCAACGCTATGAAGAAAGGTGCTCAGGGTATAAAAGTCATGGTTGCTGGAAGGCTCGGTGGAGCGGAGATCGCCAGGAAAGAGTGGTACCTGAGAGGTAGGCTTCCTCTTCAAAAGTTGAAGGCAATAATAGATTACGGTACAGCCGTGGCGTGGACCAAGTATGGAAGTATCGGTGTGAAGGTTTGGATCTACAAGGGTGATGCTGAGATTTAAAGGAGGTTTCCTGAGATGCTGATGCCGAAGAGAGTCAAATACAGGAAACAGCAAAGGGGAAGGATGAAAGGAAAAGCAAAGGGCGGCACACTCGTTCATTTCGGTGAATGGGGATTGAAGGCACTTGAGCCGGCGTGGATAACGGCTCAGCAGATCGAAGCTTGCAGGATCGCGATGATGAGGGTGATGAAGAAAAGCGGAAAGATCTGGATAAGGGTCTTCCCGGACAAACCTTACACCAAGAAACCCGCCGAGTCGAGGATGGGTAAAGGTAAAGGAAACGTAGAAGGATGGGTTGCGGTCGTCAAACCCGGAAAGATTCTCTTCGAAGTGGCAGGAGTCGATGAAGAAGTCGCGCACGAGGCTTTGAGATATGCGGCGAGCAAGCTTCCCATCGCCACCAAGATCGTTCCCCGTCATCACCTTGGGGGTGAAGCGGTATGAAGGCTTCTGAACTCAGAAATTACACTGACGAAGAATTGAAGAGGCTTTTAGAAGAGAAGAAGAAACAATTGATGGAACTCAGGTTTCAGCTCGCGATGGGACAACTCAAGAACACATCACTCATCAAACTTACGAAAAGAGACATAGCCAGGATAAAAACCATCCTCAGAGAACGCGAGCTCGGTATAAGGAGGTAATAACATGGCCAGAAAGAGACTGATAGGAGTCGTGGTTAGTGATAAGATGGATAAAACTGTTGTTGTAGCTGTTGAAAAAATGGTCGAGCATCCTCTCTACAAGAAGCACGTCAAGAGGACGAAGAAGTGCTACGCTCACGACGAAAAGAACGAGTGTAAAGTGGGAGATGTCGTCGAAATAGAAGAAACAAGACCCCTCAGCAAGTTGAAGAGGTGGAGGGTTGTGCGTATAGTGCAGCGTGGTATACCGGAAAAAGTCATCAAGGAAGAACCTATCGAAGGAGGAGTGTCAGAAGGAGGGGTTGAAGTATGATACAGCCAGAAACCTACCTCGACGTTGCGGACAACTCCGGCGCGAAGAAACTGAGGGTCATAAGGATACTAGGCGGGCAGCACAAAAAGTACGGAACGGTAGGCGACATCGTTGTCTGTTCTGTCAGGGAAGCAGTCCCAAACTCCGATGTGAAAAAGGGAGAGATCGTTCGAGCCGTCATCGTTCGAACGAAAAAAGAGATCAGGAGGAAAGACGGAACTTACATAAGGTTCGACGACAACGCCGCCGTTTTGATAGACAAGTTCAACGAACCAAGGGGGACCAGGATCTTTGGACCCGTCGCCAGAGAGCTCAGAGAGAAGGGATTTATGAAGATCGTTTCTCTGGCACCCGAAGTGTTGTGAGGTGAGACGAGATGAAGATAAAGAAGGGAGACCTTGTTGAAGTTATATCCGGTAAAGACAGAGGCAAGAGGGGAAAAGTCTTGAGAGTGATTCCAAGGGAGAACAAGGTGATAGTCGAGGGAGTTAACATCGTGAAGAGGCACCAAAGACCTGTACCGCAGTTGAGGGAAGGAGGAATCATAGAAAGGGAAGCCCCAATCTACGCGTGCAAAGTTATGGTCGTTTGCCCCTCTTGCGACAAGAGAACGCGCGTTGGATACAAGTTCGTAGAAGACGGAAAGAAAGTACGATACTGCAAAAAGTGTGGTGAGATCCTTGACAAGGATTGAGGGAGGAATCGTTATGGGATACAGTTACGTCCCCCTGAAAGACAAGTACAAGAACGAGATCGTTCCGATACTGATGAAGGAGTTCAACTACAAGAACATTCACCAAGTTCCGAAGATCGAGAAGATCGTGATAAACATGGGTGTCGGAGAAGGTGCGAGGAACTCCGAGATCATCGAGAAACACGCACAGGAACTCGCAAAAATCACGGGGCAAAAACCGATCATAACCAAAGCCAAGAAGAGCATCTCCAACTTCAAGATCAGGCGAGGGATGCCGATAGGTATCAAAGTCACCTTGAGAGGCGCTAGGATGTATAACTTCCTGTACAAGTTGATAAACATCGTCTTGCCAAAAGTGAGGGACTTTAGGGGATTGGATCCCAACTCTTTCGATGGAAGAGGAAACTACTCTTTCGGTTTGTCTGAACAGTTGGTCTTTCCCGAGATAAGTCCCGATGAAATCAAGCGAATACAAGGAATGGACATCACCATTGTGACTACCGCCAAAACCGATCAGGAAGCCAAGAGGCTGTTGGAACTGTTTGGGATGCCTTTCAAGAGAGAATGATGGAGGTGGCGTGAATGGCCAAGAAATCGATGATTGAAAGGTGGAAAAAACCAAAAAAGTTCAAAGTCAGAGAGTACAACAGGTGCAGGATCTGCGGAAGGCCCAGGTCAGTCTACAGAGAATTCGGTCTCTGCAGGGTCTGCTTCAGAAAGATGGCGTTGGAAGGAAAGCTCCCCGGCGTCAAGAAGGCGAGCTGGTAAGGGAGGGAGAAAGTCGTGTGGAGCGATCCGATCGCTGACATGTTGACCCGGATCAGGAACGCGAACATGGTCTTCAAAGAGTACACTGATATACCCGCTTCCAAACTGAAGAGAGCTATCTGTGAAATCCTCAAGAGAGAGGGTTTCATAGCTGACTACAAGTACATCGAAGATGGGAAGCAGGGGATCTTGAGGGTTTACCTCAAGTACAAAGGCAGCAGGCGAAACAGGGAAAGGGTCATTCACGGTATAGTGAGGGTTTCTCACACGGGAAGGAGAGTTTACGTGGACAAAGACCACATTCCCAAGGTGAAGAATGGACTCGGAATCGCTATACTCACAACTTCGAAAGGGGTTTTGACGGACAAAGAAGCGAGAGAGTTGGGAGTGGGAGGGGAAGTCATCGCTTACGTGTGGTGAGGAGGTGTGGTGAATGTCGCGACTGGCGAAGAAGCCCATAGACTTGCCAAAAGGTGTCACCGCTGAGGTCTCGAACGGCGTGATAAAAGTGAAAGGTCCAAAGGGAGAACTGCAGCAAGAGTTCCTCCCGTACGTCAACATCGAAGTGGTGGATGGGAAGATCTGGATCCGTCCGAACGAAGAAGCGAAGAAGAGGAAGGCCGACGAGAGAAAACTGAAGATGTTCGCGGGTACCTATTGGTCCCTCATAAGAAACATGATCGTAGGGGTTACAGAAGGTTACAAGAAGGAACTGGAAATCGTCGGCATAGGATACAGGGCACAACTCCAGGGTAATAACCTCGTGATGCAACTTGGTTTTGCACATCCGGTCATTTACCCAATCCCCAAAGACGTGAAGATTGAGGTACCCGCACCAAACAGGATCGTCATTTCTGGGATTGACAAGCAGAGAGTAGGGCAAGTAGCAGCGGAAATCAGAGCTATTAGGCCACCAAACGTCTACACCGGAAAGGGTATCAGGTATGTTGGAGAGGTCGTCAGACAGAAGGAGGGTAAGAAAGCATAAAGGAGGTAGTAATTTATGATAAAGAAAGAGGATAAAAACGTCAAAAGACTCAGAAGACACAAGAGGATCAGAAAAAAAGTGTTTGGAACACCCGAAAGACCCAGACTTTGCGTCTTCAGGAGTAACAAACACATATATGCTCAGATCATAGACGATACCATTGGTCACACGCTGGTTGCCGCTTCTACACTGGATCCGGAACTCAGGGGAAAACTCCAAAAAACGTGGAATGTGGAAGCAGCAAGAGAGGTTGGGCGGCTCATAGGTAAAAGGGCTTTGGAAAAGGGGATCAAGAAAGTCGTGTTCGACCGTGGGGGTTACAAATACCACGGTAGGGTGAAAGCACTCGCAGAAGGTGCGAGAGAAGCGGGACTCGAATTCTGAGGAAAGCAAGGAGGGTGGGCACTGTGGAGGTTCAGGAAATAGCTAAAGAGGTCCAATACGAAGAGTTCGAAGAAAAGATAATAGAGATAAGGAGAACCGCAAAAGTCACGAAGGGTGGAAAAAATTTGAGCTTCAGAGTGATAGCGGTTGTCGGGAACAGAAACGGGAAAGTTGGGTTGGGCGTTGGTAAGGCCCGCGAGGTACCAGACGCGATAAGAAAAGCCATAGCCGATGCCAAGAAGAACATAATAACGGTCCCCGTGGTGAACGGCACCATACCGCACGAAGTGATCGGAAAGCAGGACGCTTCGAAAGTGCTTCTCAGACCTGCCGCACCTGGAACTGGAATAATCGCTGGTGGGACTGTGAGGGCCATCGTGGAACTTGCCGGCATCCAGAACGTCCTCACCAAGTCCCTCGGTTCCACCAACCCCCTCAACCTGGCCCTCGCCACCATCAACGGGTTGAAACAGCTCATGGATCCTAGAAAGGTTGCGTGGCTCAGAGATATAAGTGTCGCCGAAGTGTTCAAGGGAGTCAAGAAGGAGGGTTAAAGATGGCGAAGAAGTTGAGAATAAAACTTGTGAAGAGCCCTATAGGTTATCCTGAGGATCAGAAAGACACGGTGAAGAGATTAGGACTCAGAAGGCTTAACCATGTCGTAGTTAAAGAAGATTGTCCCCAAATCAGGGGTATGATTCGAAAGGTGAGACACCTGATTGAGGTCGAGGAGATCGAAGGAGGCGATGAAGGATGAGATTGGAAGATCTCAGGCCAACACCCGGTGCCATGAAGAAAAGGAAAAGGGTTGGAAGAGGACCTGGTTCTGGTTGTGGAAAAATGTCGGGAAGGGGAAACATGGGACAGAAATCTAGGGGAGAAGTACACCCGTGGTTTGAAGGAGGGCAAACTCCCTTACACAGGAGGCTCCCAAAGAGAGGCTTCAAGAGTCTAGAAAAGAAAATCTACGCCGTTGTGAACGTTGGCGTCTTGAACGAAAAGTTCGAAGCCAACGAGGAAGTCACCCCACAAAAACTTCTTGAAAGAGGGATAATAAGGGATCTCAAAGATGGTGTTAAGATCCTCGGAAATGGTGACCTCACAAAGCCTTTGACGGTGAAGGCACATGCGTTCAGCAAGACGGCGAGGGAAAAGATCGAGGGTGCCGGTGGCAAGATTGAGGTGATCTGATATGTGGCAGGCTTTCAAGAACGCTTTCAAGATTCCAGAGTTGAGGGAAAGAATTCTTTTCACCTTTCTGGCCTTACTCGTCTTCCGAGCTGGGATCTACATACCAGTTCCAGGGTTGAACCTTCAGGCGTGGGCCGAGATCTTCAAGAACATTGCAGGAACGGCGGGCGTCGCCGGTATTCTAAGTTTCTACGACGTCTTTACGGGGGGAGCTCTCAGTGAGTTCTCCATATTCACGCTGAGTGTCACACCCTACATCACAGCCTCCATCATCCTACAGTTACTTGCCTCCGTCATACCTTCCCTGAGGGAGTCCATCAGAGAAGGGGAAGAAGGGAGAAAGAAGTTTGCGACTTACACTAGAAGGTTGACGATAGTGATCAGTGCGTTTCAAGCATTTTTTGTTTCTTTTTCTCTCGCCAGATCTTATCCAGACATGGTATCTCCTTACATAAACATCTTTCAGTTCGTGCTGCTCTCAACGGTCTCCATGTTGGCAGGAAGCATGTTCCTCCTTTGGCTGGGTGAGAAGATCACCGAAAGAGGAATAGGAAACGGTATATCCCTTTTGATCTTTGCGGGTATAGTGGCGAGATATCCTTCTTACGTGAGGCAAGCATATCTTGGAGGTCTCAACTTCTTGGAGTGGGTCTTCCTGGGGATTGTTTCCTTGATCACGATACTGGGGGTTATACTCGTCCAACAAGCTGAAAGGAGAGTTAACATACAGTACGCGAGGAGAATAACTGGTGGGAAAGTTTACGGTGGAGCCAGCACGTACCTTCCGATCAAAGTCAATCAAGGCGGTGTGATACCAATAATTTTTGCAAGCGCGATCGTTTCGATACCATCGGCGATTGCTTCTATGACCAGAAACGAGTTTTTGCACAATCTCTTCAGGGCTGGGAACTTCCTGTACCTTACCCTTTATGGACTTTTGGTCTTCTTCTTCACGTACTTCTACAGCGTCGTCATATTCGATCCAAAAGAGATCTCAGAGAACATACAGAAGTATGGAGGTTACATACCAGGGCTCAGGCCGGGTAAACCGACAGAACAACACCTTCATAGGGTTTTGAATAGGGTAACCTTCATAGGAGCGGTCTTCCTGGTTGTGATAGCGCTACTACCTTATCTTGTGCAAGGTGCCATACGGGTCAACATATGGATCGGTGGGACATCAGCTTTGATAGCCGTCGGCGTGGCCTTGGACGTTGTCCAGCAGATGGAGACACACATGGTGATGAGACACTACGAAGGTTTCCTCAAGAAAGGGAGAATAAGGGGGAGAAGGTGATGGCGTACCTTATCTTCCTGGGACCTCCAGGAGCGGGGAAAGGAACGTACGCACAGAGGGTACACGAAATTTTGCACATACCTCACGTATCAACTGGGGACATATTCAGAGACATTGCGAAGAAGGAAGACGAGCTCAGCAAGAGAATAAGGGAGATCATGGAGAGAGGAGAACTCGTTCCGGACGAACTCGTGAACGAAGTGGTGAAGCGCAGGTTGTCCGAAAAAGATTGCGAGAACGGTTTCATACTTGACGGTTACCCGCGAACGGTCAACCAAGCGATCTTCCTAGACGAATACCTCTCCACGGCTGGAAAGAGGCTCACGGCTGCCATTTTATTTGATGTTCCCGAAGATGTTGTGGTGCAGCGTCTCACTTCCAGGAGGGTCTGTCCGAAATGTGGGAGGATATACAACCTCGTGTCTCTCCCCCCTCAAAGGGATGAGTTGTGCGACGATTGCGGTGTAAAGTTGATACAGAGAGACGACGACAAGGAAGAGACGGTGAGGCACAGGTACAGGGTGTACCTTGAGAAGACCAAACCAGTGATAGACTATTACTCGAAAAACGGGGTCCTCCACGTGGTGGATGGCACGATAGGTATTGAAAACGTGGTATCGAAAGTCCTCGAAATCGTCAGGCGGGGAAAGAATGATACGTGTGAAGAGTAAAGAAGATATCGAAAAAATGCGCGTAGCTGGGAGGGCTGTAGCGGCTGCCCTCAAAGAAGTTCAAAAGGTCATAAGAGCAGGTGTGAGTGCTTGGGAAGTTGAAAAAGTCGTGCTTGAAGTCTTCAGATTCTACAAAGTCAAGGCTGCTTTCAAGGGTTACAACGGTTATAAGTACGCAACTTGTGTGTCCGTGAACGAAGAAGTCGTCCATGGACTTCCACGAAAGGATAAGATCTTCAAAGAGGGAGATATCGTGTCTGTCGACACCGGTGCCGTGTACGACGGGCTCTATTGTGATGCGGCTGTCACCTTCATCGTTGGAGAAACGGACGAAAAAGGAAGGAAACTCGTGGAGGTAACGAAAACCGCACTCGAAGAGGCTATAAAGTTTATCAAACCTGGCATCAGAGTAGGAGACCTTTCCCATTTCATACAGACTTTTGTGGAAAACAACGGTTTCAACGTCATAAGGGATTACGTTGGTCACGGGATAGGTGTGGAACTTCATGAAGAACCCCAAATTCCGAACTACGGGTTGCCGAAGACGGGTATGATCTTAAAACCGGGAATGACGATAGCCGTGGAACCCATGGTCAGCGAGGGAAGATGGGAAACGAAAGTGTTGAACGATGGTTGGACGGCTGTGACGATCGATGGTTCAAGATGCGCGCACTTCGAACATACGTTGTTGATAACCGAAGATGGTGTGGAGATATTGACCAAGGAGGGATGAAATGGGAAAGGAAGATGTGATCAGGATGGAAGGGACCATCGTGGAGGCTTTACCTAACGCCATGTTTAGAGTAGAATTAGACAATGGTCATAAAGTCCTCGCCCACGTTTCTGGGAAAATGAGAAAGAACTTCATCCGTTTGGTTCCTGGAGATAGGGTAGTTGTGGAGCTCTCCGTTTACGATCTCACGAGGGGACGAATAATTTACAGGATGAAACCCGAAAAAGGAAAGGAGTGATCACCGTGAAGGTGAGAGCTTCCGTGAAGAAGAGGTGCGAATACTGCAAAATTGTGAGGAGGAAGAAGAGAGTTTACGTGATTTGTGAAGCGAATCCCAAACACAATCAGAAGCAAGGTTAAAGGAGGGAAATGAATGGCTCGTATCGTTGGAGTCGAGTTGCCGAGCAACAAAAAGGTTTGGGTTGCGTTGACCTATATCTACGGCATAGGAAGGAGTAGGTCTTTCGAAATCCTCCGCAACACCGGTGTAGACCCTGAAAAGAGAGTAGGAGAACTCACCGACGAGGAAATCAGCAAGATAACTAAATACATCCAAGATCACTTCAAAGTGGAAGGGGAACTCAGAAGTGAAGTGGAGAGAAACATCAGGAGGCTCATAGAGATAGGTTGTTACAGAGGAATCAGGCACAAACTCGGCCTACCGGTCAGAGGTCAGAGGACCCGTTCGAACGCGCGAACGAGGAAAGGCCCACGCCCCAGCAGGATAAAGACCAAGAAGAAGTCCTCTTCGTGAAGGAGGGAAGAAAATGGCAAGAAAGAAGGGTGAAACGAAAAAGAAAAAGAGAGTTGTGGGTGATTATGGGATCGTGCACATAAAGTCTTCTTTCAACAACACGATAATCACCCTCACCGACAGAGACGGCAACACCCTCGCTTGGGCGAGCGGAGGAACCGTTGGTTTCGAAGGTACAAGGAAAGGGACTCCTTACGCAGCCCAACTCGCAGCTGACAAGGTGGCGAAAGAAGCCCTGAAGATGGGGATAAAAAGAGTTGATGTTTTGGTGAAAGGACCTGGCCCTGGGCGAGAGCCGGCGATCAGGACGCTTCAGGGAGCGGGTTTGGAGATCAACCAAATCAAGGACGTCACACCCATTCCGTTCAACGGTTGCAGGCCGAAGAAGAGAAGAAGAGTGTGAGGAGGGACTGAAATGGCGAGGTACACGGGACCCTTGTGTAGATTGTGTCGAAGAGAAGGGATGAAGTTGTACCTGAAAGGCGAAAGGTGTTACACGGACAAATGCGCTTTCGAAAGAAGACCTTACGCACCCGGTCAGCACGGACAAGCAAGAAGGAAGCTGACTCAGTACGGAATACAGCTCCGTGCCAAGCAAACGGTCAAGAGGATATACGGTATACTCGAGAGGCAGTTTGAGAGGTACGTGGAAAAAGCGATGAAGAAGTCTGGCGATACGAGAGAAAACCTCATACAGCTTCTCGAAGCAAGGTTGGATAACGTCGTCTACAGAATGGGTTTCGCTATAAACAGAAGGCAAGCTAGACAGCTTGTGAACCATGGTCATTTCCTGGTAAACGGCAAAAAGATCGACATACCCAGTTATCTTCTGAGACCAGGCGATGTGGTGGAAGTGAGGGAGAACAGCAGGGACTTGGAAGTGATAAAGAAGGCCTTGGAATTCAACAAGGAAAGAAACGTTGTGCCTTGGCTCGAAGTGGATCGTGAAGGGTTCAGAGGAGTTTTCCTGAGGTATCCAAAACTCGAAGAAGTTACCGATCTACCGATTGATCTGCAAGTCGTTATCGAGTTCTACTCGAGGTGATCAAAATGGTGGAATTCGTGATGCCCAAGAGATTGAAACTGGAAGAAGAGGCGGAAGAAAAAGATTACTATTACGCCAAATTTTCCCTCGCTCCCCTCGAGAGGGGTTACGCCATCACAATAGGCAACGCCCTTCGAAGGGTGTTGCTTTCTTCCATCCCGTCCCTGGCCATCGTGGGGATCAGGTTCATCAAGCCGGAGAAATACCACGAGTACGACACGATAGAAGGTGTAAAAGAAGACATCTTGGACATCATACTCAATTTGAAAAAAGTTCAGTTCAGGGTCAGCGTTCCGGTGAGGGAAAGGGTGAAGATGGAAGTCGAAAAGAAAGGGCCGGGAGAGTTGGTGGCTGGTGACATAAAGACCCCTGCGGGTATCGAGGTGGCTAATCCAAGCCTTCACATCGCTACTCTGAATTCAAAAGCTGACCTTCACTTTGAGATCTACGCAGAGGTTGGAAGGGGTTTTGTACCAGTTGCCGAAAGGGAAGAAAGACCCGAGATCGGGTGGATCCCAATAGACGGAGTCTTCAGTCCCGTTATAAAGGTGAACTTCCTCACCGAAAACGTGAGGGTTGGGAAGAGAACCGACTACGACAAGCTCATACTCGAAATATGGACGAAGAAATCCATAAAACCCGAAGAAGCACTCAGGAAGGCCACGGAGATCCTGATCAACCACTTCAAGATAGTCATGGAGGGCTTGCCCGAGTTCAAAATTTCCGAGGAAGTAATCATCACCCCTCCGGAAGAAGAGGAAGAAGAAGCCTACGTCGAAACAGAAGAACAAAAGCAAGAGGTTCGAGCGGACAACTCCGATGTGTACAGCAGAAAAATTGAAGAGTTGGAACTTTCTGTTCGTTCTCTGAACTGCTTGAAGAGAGCCAAGATAGAGACAATAGGGGATCTCCTCAAAAAGACCGAAGAAGAGTTACTCAAGATAAAGAATTTCGGTCAGAAGTCCTTAGAGGAAGTGAAAGAAAAGTTGAGAGAAAAATTCGGGCTTGAGCTCAGGAAGGGGGAATGAGCGGTGAGGCACCGTGTGAAGAGGCACAGACTCGGGAGATACGGTAGCCACAGGAAAAGCCTACTCAGGAACCTCTCTCGAGAAATTGTGGAACACGGAGCTGTGGTGACCACGACGGCCAAGGCAAAAGCAGTGAAGATCTTCATGGACAAACTCATGGCCAAAGCCGTTGAAGCTGTGACAACCGACGATAGAGCCAAAAGTGTCCACCTGAGAAGACAGATAAATGCGGTACTGGGCGACAGGAGGCTCACAAACAAGTTAGTCGATGAAATTGCGAAGAGATACGTTGGAAGGAAGAGCGGTTTCGTGAGGGTTTTGAGGCTCGGTTACAGGAGAGGCGATGCAGCGGAGATGTCGCTGGTCCAACTCGTGGAGGCATCGGGAGAACAGAGCTGATGCCTCCCCTCCTCTCCCTTCCGTTTGTTCTTTTCTCTCTTCCTTTCGTCAGGGGGTGAAACGTTGACAGACAACGAGATGAACGAGATGAAGGAAGAAATAAAAGAACCCGTAAACATATCCCAGCTTGAGTCCATGAGTATAAAGCAGCTTTACGACATAGCGAAAGCGCTCGGGATCCCTCGTTACACCTCGATGAGGAAGAGGGATCTCATATTTGCCATACTGAAAGCCCAAACGGAGTCTTCCGGTTACTTCTTTGGAGAAGGTGTTCTGGAAATACACCCAGAAGGTTTTGGTTTCCTTCGCAGAATAGAAGACAACCTTCTACCGAGTAACGACGACATCTACATCTCTCCTTCGCAGATCAGAAAATTCAACCTGAACACGGGAGACATCATCTCCGGTGTGATCAGAAAACCGAAAGAGGGCGAAAAGTACTTCGCCATGATAAAGATAGAAGCTATAAACTACAGACCAGTCGAAGTGGCAAGCGAAAGGGTAAACTTTGACAACCTAACGCCAGACTATCCAAGGGAAAGGTTCATCTTAGAAACGAAATCAGACATATATTCCACAAGACTCATAGATCTCTTTGCGCCCATTGGGAAAGGTCAAAGGGGTATGATCGTTGCCCCTCCAAAAGCTGGGAAGACAACCATCTTGAAAGAAATAGCCAACGGCATCGCCGAAAACCATCCAGACACGATCAGGATTATCCTCCTCATAGATGAAAGACCCGAGGAGGTCACGGATATAAAGGAATCCACCAACGCGATCGTGATCGCAGCTCCTTTCGATATGCCGCCCGACAAACAGGTGAGAGTGGCAGAGCTCACCTTGGAGATGGCGAAGAGACTTGTGGAGTTCAACTACGACGTGGTGATCCTTCTGGACAGTTTGACGAGGCTTGCCAGGGTTTACAACATCGTGGTACCACCAAGTGGAAAACTGCTCACAGGAGGAGTGGATCCCGCTGCTCTCTACAAGCCAAAGAGGTTCTTCGGAGCTGCTCGCAACACCAGGGAGGGTGGAAGTCTGACCATAATAGCGACCGCCCTCGTTGAAACCGGTTCGAAAATGGATGAGGTGATCTTCGAGGAATTCAAAGGAACCGGTAACATGGAACTCGTTCTTTCGAGACAACTCGCAAACAAGAGGATCTTCCCGGCCATAAACTTGCTTCTTTCCGGCACGAGAAAAGAAGAGTTGCTGCTGCCAGAAGACACCATGAAGAAAGTTTGGGTTTTGAGAAGGATGCTAGCTGCCATGAACGAGGAAGAGGGGTTGACCCTCATCCTCAGAAAGTTGGCTGAGACATCCTCTAACGAAGAGTTTTTGAACCTCATAGACAAGGAAAAGGCACGTTATTGATCGACTAATCACAAGAGTAGTCGCAGGAGGTGTGTGCTTTGAAACTCATAGGAGTAGACCTCGGAGGGACGACCTTCTCGGTTGGCCTCGTTTCGGAGGAAGGAAAGATCTTGAAAAAGATCACTCAAAAAACTCACGTTGAGAACGGAAAAGAAGACGTTCTGAGGAGGCTTTCTGAAGCCATCCTGGAGGTATCTGAGAGGGAAAATGCGCCCTTCGTGGGAATAGGGTCTCCGGGTTCCATCGATAGAGAAAGAGGTGTGGTGAGGTTTTCACCCAATTTTCCTGATTGGAAAGATGTAAGTCTTGCTGAGGAGATCGGTAAGAGAACGGGAAAGAAGGTTTTCGTGGAGAACGACGCCAACGCTTTTGTCTTGGGTGAAAAGTGGTTCGGAGCAGGTAGGGGTTACGAGCACATAGTTGCGTTGACGCTTGGAACGGGCATAGGAGGAGGAGTGATCACGCACGGTAAACTTTTGACGGGTAAGGATGGTATCGGCGCAGAACTCGGACACGTGGTGGTTGAACCGAATGGGCCGATGTGTAACTGTGGGACGCGGGGGTGTTTGGAAGCCATCGCCTCTGCCACTGCGATCAGGAGGTTCTTGAGGGAGAGTTATAAGAAGTACAGCGGCTCCCTCGTGTACAAACTGGCTGAATCTCCAGAGAAAGCCGATGCAAAGCATCTCTTCGACGCGGCAAGGATGGGTGACAGGTTCGCTCTGATGTTGCGAGATAGAATAGTCGACGCACTTGCGAGGGCTATAGCTGGATACATTCACATATTCAACCCAGAGGTGGTCATCATCGGCGGTGGTATCTCGAGGGCTGGTGATGTCTTATTTGAGCCACTCCGGGAGAGAGTACCAGACTACTTGATGCCTTCGTTCCTCGGGACCTATCAAATCCTTCCCAGCCCTCTCGTAGAGGATGCGGGTATCCTTGGGGCAGCCTCAATAATCAGAGAGAGAATGGGGGGATGAGGGTGAAAGTCAAGATCTTGGTGGACAGCACGGCGGATCT
>Ga0209080_1000850_pt1 | contig 17560 bp, 13 predicted proteins | sample JNZ110809AmetaG_FD_184123 | JGI IMG/M metagenome (GOLD analysis project Ga0209080, IMG submission 184123) | Hot spring microbial communities from Jinze hot spring, China to study Microbial Dark Matter (Phase II) - JNZ 110809A (SPAdes) (version 3) ...
TACCTTATCGCATAATGAATGAGGGATTAAAAGAGGGTGGGACTCTAGGAAACACGGTTAGCCAAGAAGATCTTAAAGTAATGCTAGATGAATATTACGCAGCTAGAGGGTGGGATGAAAACGGGATACCAGAGAACGAAACATTAAAAAATCTTGGGCTGCTTGAATAGCATAATCAAAGTTTTCCAAGAATTTATGGTTTTCTCTTATTTGTATTTTTCTCTTCTCTTTCTTGCTATTATCGTTGCCGTGATTACTATTGCTGCTCCAGCAGCTACTCCTGTTATTATTCCCATTGAGAATGCTTGTATTTTTGTTGTTGATGCCCATTTTCCAGTGCTAGGATATGCTGATGCCACAATAATATAGTTTTTTGGCGTCATTGATATTAGGGTTTTATGGAAGATTACCTCCTTAATCTCCCTCGGTTTTATTGTGATACCTTCAATCCTGTCCTCTAAGACTTTGCTCATCTTCTCATCGTAGACTTCGAGTATAACTGTGGCCGTCAGGCTTTCTACAGGATTATTATTTCTCACATCAACATTGGCTTTCAACGTGGATGTTAAACCATCATGATTAGCTGTGACGCTAACATATGCTCCTCTACTAATTCTGCTTAGGAAATCCATTAATATTAGGGCTGCAATCTTGCCAAGGGTGTAATCGTCAACAATGAGACCAACATGTATGAGTACTCCGCCTCCGAATGGGAATATTGCCGCGCCATAGAGCGGTTCGCCTGGAACTTGATAATAGACGTACAGCGGCCTTATGTCGCCGGGGAAGATCGATGCATTAACTACAGTCGGAATGCTCTCAGAGAGAAACTCGGCCAAACTAAGAGTGAGAGGAGTTGGAGAAACAGTTTTAACATACCACGTGTCTGGAGCGACGCCAGCTATATTGGTGGGAAAACCGCCCGTGTTTAGAAACCACGAGGAGAAGGGCCTTGAAGAGGTCGCCCAGCTAAAGGAGAGCAGAATACATCCATAATATGCCACAGCCCTAGATATGCTAGTATACGTTGGCTCCTCTAAAGGACCACGGTTAACCACATTATCTATTATTAGGTCTCCATGTAGATTTGCAACTATCATGTTTGGCTCCGGGCTCTCAAATAGTTTCCTATATTCTTCTACGCTGCGCACATATTTTATCTCTATAAGGTCTGGACTTATTAGGCCTCCCCTCTTCAAAGTGTCTGTGAAACCTTTCTCAGCAGTCATCGGTGATCTCACCTGTCTGAATATGGCGCCATCATACGCGGATACTACATAAACCCTATATCTACCCGCGACCTGAGCCATCATGGGCTTCTCAAGGATAAGCGCGCATAAGCACAACAGAATTAGAATGGATAAGATTAAAAGGGAAGAATTCGCCTTCATTAAAATCCCCTACCATAAGTTTCGTTTCCTACTTTAAATGGATTATTTGTGGAAAAATAAGTTTTTCTATTTAGTGGATGGTTTAGTATGCTGTTAGGATTACTAGTATCATTCCTAGTAGCATTGCTAGGGATGTTCCTGCGATTACTCCTACTGCTGCTGGTATGCCATATTGCTCATAGAATTTAACTCCCTTAACCTTCAATGTTAGCCATTTGAGCACTAATGCTATGCTCATGTATCCTGCAACACCACCAAGAGACATCGAGCTTGCTCCAAGGATTAGGCTTATTGGGCTGAAAGGCCACCAGACAAACTTCAACCTCATTATCATCAGGAATACTGAGAGCGCAATACCTATAGAGAGCTCAGGCCACCAAGGCGGAACAATTCTCCCATTCCAGAAACTCGGGTAAAGATCGTTAACTACATATGAACTTGCTTCACCCACACCCATCCTGGCGGGTAGCGGCAGCTTATACCACCCAATTGAATATGATACATGAATCATTAGTGGCAGAGATACTATGCTTGTCACGATTGCTCCTATTAGAGAGCCAATAAATATTTCTCTACATCTAATATTTCCTGTATAAGCTATGTTGTAGGCGTCAAGCATACCTGAGAACATCGGAATGTTAAAGCAGCTTATGCCTGGACGGGCATACATCCACATTGCGAGCGGCCCTGAGACCACAAAGTTCCTCGCATCAGATGTGAAGGGTATAGTCATTTCTGCGAGCTCATGCTGGTGTAGGTTGGCATAAGTGCCCATAGCGGGGTCTCCATGTGTGTATGTGAAGCCTGATTCGCATCTAAGTCTTCCTAGTGAGAACATGAATATCCATGCGAAGACTATGTTTATTATTGCTGAGTATATTGTTGCTCCGCTAATAAGATGTATTATTATGAGTAGTATTATTGATGCTAGGAACATTAGTGTGGCTGTTCTGTATGGTAGTGGCTCCCTAATCTTCTCCTCCGGCGTTGGGCCCCTGACAACAGACCTCCAAACCTCCCTAACATAATCCCTGGCAAAAAGTATCAGCCAGAATATTGCGTAGCCTACAACCGCGCCAACATCTATCATAGCGTAATACTTGAATGGTGGTTGCCCGCCCATGTATCTATGTCTCCCAAATGTTCCTGTTCCGGAGAAGCCTACTGGATACATGCCCATGGCGTATGCTATCTGGGGTAGTATCCAGCAGAATATTACGTAGAAGAATAGTGCTGATGCTAGGAGTGTTGGCGGCAATAGGTATGCGAAACCTATCGTTAATGGTAGGAAGTTGAACCTAGCTATGCCTACGAGGTCGTAAGGCTTATTTATTATGTTAATCCCATCTAGGAGGCCGGGCATCCAGAATGCCCATGGATCCCTCTCCCAACCATATATTGATGGCAGCCACCTGAAGGGCACGTAGAGGACCCATGGCAAATTGAATATGAAGCTTCCAGCCAGAGCCGCCAGAATTATTTTCCGCTTCAAGCTAAGCTCCTTCTCAACCTCCTGCTGCGTGGTCCTCTGAGCGGACTCGAAGAGTGTTAGGGCTACCCTAGCCGCTGGGAAGGCTATCCTGTCGATCTCAACCCATCTCCTCCTCCAAATTATAGCGTTAGATGCAGTAAACATGAACATTGATATGAAGAATAGGAGCCAGAAGGCTATAGGTCCAGCCCACTGAACCCATGGAACAGCAGCCCCACCAGTCTTAATAGGCTCAAGAAACTCAGCAGGAGGAGACCAAATGGTCGGCCAGAGGGCAGAAACACCACGTTCTATTGCGAATGGCTGGGTTCTGGCTACGAATTGTGCACCTACAAGGTTTACTGGGAATTCTAGTGATGCTGCTAAACTCGCCATGGCAACCCAAGCATACAACACAGCAAGCTGACCCATATTCAACCTAAACGTTGGAGCTAAAGCCAAAATCAAAAACAGTATAGCTGAAAGCATTATCGGACCATTAGTTATCCCAATATGCCACATAGTCCCCATCTGAAAGTACAACGGATAAATCCACATAGACACAGGACCAAGAGTCCCAACAACACCCCACACAACCGACAAAACCACCAAAGCCGCCAAAAACCTCGGAGTCAAAACCCTCTCTACCCTCTCCATAATCTCACCAACACTTATAATATCATTAATTTTGTGGTATTAAAAATATTTAATTTTTTCGGTTATGTTTTCATCAATTTTCGATGAGATGCAGGATCATAGCGTTAGGGTTCTGAGTAGGCTTCTCTTAAATCCTCAGGTCAGCAGTTTTATGTCAAAAGAGAAATGTCCTTCATAAGCTAACCTATGATTGGTATTTTAACAGCTTTTCCGCTTTCCGAACTAATTAGACCTGCCTCAAGAACTTCTTGAACGTCCCTAGAAAACTTTGGATTGCACATTCCATTAATAGGCTTATCTTCCCTAATACGTGTCAGAAAATATTCAACAGCATTTCTCTCTCCTTCAGGTAGTGGATCCGGTTTTACAACTTCTCCTTCAGGCTTATTCTCAGTAAAGATAATTAATTCTTCTCGTCCAATAATTATTGACCCTTCAGTTCCAAATACCTGCGGGTCTCCAGGCACTCTACCTACCTGGCTCCATGTACCCTCCACGATCGCTGTACCCTTCTCGTACATCAGCACAAGTATTCCATTATCGTAGCCGGGTATAAAAGACTTAACGAAATTGCCAGCTGTTCCGAAGACGCATTTAGGCATCCCCATTAAGCTCATGGCAAAAGCGACGCCATAGCAGCAAAAGTCCATGTATGCTCCCCCAGCCTCTTTTAACCCCATCCATTGAAAGTCATAAAAATCGGCAAGGGTTTCTTTTTTAGGACCGCTGTGGCCACTTCTGGCTCGAATATGGAATACTCTTCCTATTGAGCCACTCCAGATTAATTTATAGGCTTTTCGATAAACCGGAGACCACATTGTAGGCCAGTTTACCATTAATTTAACTCCATTTTCTTCTGTAGCTTTAAGCATTCTTTCAGCATCTTTAAGATTGTATGCCATAGGTTTCTCGACCATGATATGCAAACCCTTCGACGCTGCCAACTCAGTTACTTCAGCCCGCTGAATATGATCAGTATAATTAAAAATAACGTCAAGATTCTCCCTATTCAGCATTTCCCGGTAATCATTATATATCTTCTCCAGACCGTACTTTTCCCGTAGTTTTTTCCTTCTTGTTTCCAGGGCGGGTTTCTCTTCAACTGATGCCGCAACTAGAACCCCAAGACCGGATTCCTGGAGCATATCTAAAATATGCCAGACATGGTTGTGGGCAACTCCAACTAATCCGACCCTAAACGCTTTTCTCAATTTCATCACTCTCCCATATCTTACGACACTCCTTTATCTCGGCAGGGGCAATTTTACGGGCTCACCCCTCAAAGATGATATATAGGCTGCTTGGATTACTTCTACAGCATCTCTTCCATCTTCACCAGTCACCAGTGGCTCTTTATCCTGTATAATACAATCTATGAAGTGTTTTGCTCTGAGGAACCAAGCCTCACCATGCGCTAGTTTGGGCAACTGAATGTAATTCCAATCTCGTGAAATTCCATCCATGTCTCTTATAGTTTTTATTGCTAAATCAACCCCCTCCTTAATGAGGGCAGGTGAGTTGTAAATAATACATCCATCACTACCATCAATCTCCGATAGGCGCATACCTGCCTGCGCCCGAGAAGTCCAAGATCTATAAATCAATCCTACAGCGCCATTCTTAAATCTTATAATACAGCTGAACGAATCTTCAACGGTGACTTTAACCTTAATCTTTCTTAGAGAACGGACAGATTTAGAGGCTTCAGTTTTTATATCGGGTGGAAGCCAGTGTTCAGTAGTTTCTCTTTCCGGAAACCTTGTATCACAGAAAGCGTAAATTGAGTCAACTTTTCCAACCCAGCAATTCCATTCATATGTTGTATATACCACGGAATCTAATCCTATTCCCCCGCCAGCTTTTTCTCTTTGATAAAACCATGGTGAGGCTGAGTGCCAACTGCTGCCAATAGTCGATACTTCATAGATTTGTCCAATAATCTCGTTGTCCAACAACTCCTTAATTTTTTGGAATAGGGGGGTAAATCTATTTTGATAGCCAGTCATAAGCTTAACTCCTGCTTTTCTAGCAGCATTAACCATAGCATCAGCCTCCTTAACATTTGTCGCTAAAGGCTTTTCACAAAGAATATGTTTACCAGCTTCAGCTGCGCGAATAGCTATCTCTGCATGTGTGCCATGTGGAGTTGCTATGCTGACAGCATCTATATCATCTCTATTTAAAACTTTTTGATAATCGGAATACCAGAATTTGACGCCGAACTCCTCCGCAGCCGCCTTTGCCCTTTCAGGCACAATGTCCGCGACTGCAATGAGATCAACCTCAGGAATTCTCTTGAAGCATGGTAAATGGGCTTGATATGCTATCTCTCCACAACCAATGACTCCAACACCAATCTTCCTCAATTTTCTCATCCCCTCCCAAAATTTAGATGAGATTGATTAAATCTTTATCCTAGCCATTATAAAGGTTACTGACAGCAACATTATGTTCCTCAATTATTATCTTGCTCATAGTTATAATAAGCAATCTTAAAATAAAGCAGAAAACTTAAATGATGCGTGAAATGTTTTTAAAATATGGGTAAAGGCGATTATTACGAATGGGAGAGACGCTTTTTTAAAGATGAAGAAACAGGTGTAGCTCTGCGTCAACTTACAAGCTTCCCAACTATAAATTTTAGTTTAGGTTACCATCAACCATGTTTTACACCAGACTCCACCTCTCTAATTTTTTACTCTTATGTGGAGCTTAAAAGGGGAGGCAGAATCGAGCTCTTTAAAGTTAATGTTGATGGAACAGGTTTATGTCAGCTAACAGACGGTTGTGGGGTTCGTGGCGGAGCAGTTATTAGCCCAGATGGAAAAGAAGCTTTCTATATCTCGCATGGAGAAGTAAAGTCCGTAAACTTAGAGAGCTTAGAAGAGAGAACCGTTTTTTCACCGACGGAGATTTTTGGTTTAAAGGACTATATCATGGGGGGATTAACAGTAGATTCTGAGGGGAAATGGTTAGCTACAGCGCTCCGCATTAGGAATGAATCATTAGTGCTGAGGATTAGAACATCTGGCTCAGAGTTTTATGAAACATTCAAGACCTCGCATTCGATTAGCCACCTGCAATTTGAACCTGCGAAATCTAAAGAGATCCTTTTCCTTGAAAAAGAAGATATAAAGGTTGTAAATGTGGAAACAGGGAGCTGTAAGGCATTAGGTATTAGAAGAACTACCGGGCACTTCGTTTGGTTAGGTAAAACTCGCAAGATTGCCTCAACGCTTATATTTCCAGAGCGAGCCATAATTATCGTCGACGTTGACAGCCTTGAGAGTAAGGTTATATCCTCGAAGGAAGTGTATTTCTGGCACATAGATTCTTCATCTGATGGAAAATGGATTGTTTCGGACACAAATTGGCCTGATATGGGTCTATTTATAGTAGATCCTGAAACCGGAGCCTACAAAAAACTTTGCAATTCTAGAAGTTCAAATGCACACCCGCAATATACGCACCCACATCCTTCATTTAGCCCTGACACCAAAATGGTTTTATTTAACTCTGACAGGTCAGGTCACCCTCAAATCTATTTAGCAGTAATTCCTAAAGACTTCTTAAGAGATTTAGGAAAAGGATAAAGAGAGAAACAAAAGGACAAATTACCTTAATGGGAATGATCAGTTGAAAAAGTCCAGTACTTAGTAAGGTAAAAGCCATTGAGCCTTTCCCATTAACGTTAAGGCTGAAGATAACAGATACATTAGGGAATCTCCTAAACTGAAACCTACTATTATTAGTGGAATCCAAGTTGGTTGAATAATTTTTTTCTTTGCAAATACTTTGCTGTTAATTATTGAGCCGATCAATTGAGCTAGAGCCGTGTGAGGATACATTGCCGTTCCAGAAACGAAAGATATCAGGAAGTGCGGTACTTTTAAGAGGGCTGTTACGATATAAACTATGGCTCCTGCTGCAAAAGATATTATTACTATGTCTTGCTTAAATAGGAAGCCAGTCCACAACCATTTCTGCCAACGAGCCCAATCTACGAATTCCACATGCCATCCAGTTACCGTATACGGGTAGGCGTAGGATGGAAATGGTGAAAGAGACCAAAAAGCAGAAATATAAATAAAGCTCGCAAGAACTCCTAAGGACACAGTCAATAGGTAAGCTTTAATATAATCTCCATGTCTACATCTTACAATATCTGCTTGTTTTAGCGCACCTACAATACCACTCCCCCCGACACTGAATGGTGTCGGTGTTAACCATATGTCAAACTCCTTATACCCACTTGAGAGAATTATAAGCTCTCTTAGGTAGGGGATATTAAAGCCTCCAAAAGTTATGCCGGCAGAATATGCGGAGAATGATACAGCAATGAAGGAAAATCCAGTCGATGAAAGAAGGAGGATCCATAGTGGAAATCTTGGCACTAAATAGTGAATTAAAATGGCGAGTAGAGATGAGGAGGCCAAAAACAGGATTAGAATTACCCATGCGTATTTTCCCCTAATCTTTTTTAAGCTACTGAAAATTTTGAACGTTCTTTTCGGGTGGATTATTAGAGGAATTAGCGTGGTGGCAAGAGACAGACCTACTATGGCACTTGTCCAGAAATATAGCCTAGACTTTGTTATGATCCATGACCAACCCAGCCCAGGCGACCATGGAGCTTCTGAGGGCCATAGATTATTTATGGTTATAAAATAATTGCCTATAATATAGAAAGCAGCCGATCCGATAAACATCGGGATTGTGACTCTTAATGGTAACATAAACCCAGTTATATAAGGCGTTATAGTGAAGTCTATAGTGATAGGAGCGCCAGGCAGCATACGTTCAACATACATCGTTAAATCCAGTATGCCCCTTGGAAATATCTTAAATGTGTAAATACCAGTAATAAAAGACATAAAGTCAGTTAAGAAATTGTAAATAATCCCAAAAATTATGGCAAAGACGAAAACTCTAAAGTCTCGGGCCTCTGTGCCTTCAGAAACTATTACTAGTGTTAATGCTGAGGCGCTTTGTGCCGGAAAAACTAGCTTCTCTTCAGCAACATAGATTTGATAGCAGATTAAGCCTAAACAAAGATCGATACACATGTAGAGAAGCAGAGATAGTAGCATTATAGTTATAGGCTTAATCCAAGCTTCATGCAGAAAAGGAGAGAAGGGTCTTGTCGTATAAATTATAGAAAGAGCTTCTTTCGATGGGCTAGCCCACTCAGGGATAATAACCCCTGGTAAGAGACTCTCTAAAAGCGGATGTGTAGCAAAATATGAGCTTTTTAGGAGGGAGACAAATTGCCAAGCGTAGCCAATAGCTAAGCTCTCAAATGTCAATATTATAAAACTTTCCTGTCTTGACAATGTTTTTCCGAGAACCCTGCATAAACCGGACCATAGCAATATTATCAGCCACGAAGATACCGGAAGACCAGACCCACCTACAAGATAGGCATATATTATTGCTGGTTGTATAACTATTACGCCAACAAGAACCGCCAATAAAGAGCGCCATGTAAGCCCCCGCGCATATTCTCTCTCTAACTCTAGACCAGATGTATTAAGTGACGACATTTTACGTCACCCTAGCCATCTTTATGTATTTTTCCTTCTCTTTTTGGGAGAAACTTCTCCATATAAGCAGCTGTAATCTAATTTCGCTGGCAAACGTTTTTGTCGACTCAATCCAGAGCTCTGGAGGCCCACTTAACCTGCTGCAATGCAGGTTAAGATTGTAAAATTTTCCAGAAGGTATCGCTATAATACGTGTTATCTGATATATTCCTGCATCATATGGCGCCATCCATATTTTTGCGGCAATACAATTCGTTATGTCACTTCCCTCAACCTTCTCAAACCAAACATCTAGCGTGGTGAAGACGCCAGCTGGTTCTCTTAATCTGAGCTCAAGGAATTCCTTAAGAAAGTTCAAGATCCCGGGTAGCTCCTCTTTTGTTGTGATGAAGGGGAGAGGAATCGCCCATTGCTCATACTCTAAGGGCTTTGTGCTCACCCGCCATCTCCTTGTAATTGAAGGAACTGAGAGCTTAGACGATTTATATGATGGATATATTGTGGATAATAAAGTTACAGCCATACAAATGCCTACAGAGACAAGAACTATAAGGGATGTATAATTAGGACATATTCCTTGAGGTATAGCATTCGCTGATATCAGCAATCTCAAAGATGCAACTCCAATAATATAACCAGCTATAGAGCCTAGAACCGCGTAAACCACAGACTCAGAAAGAAACAGGAAAGATATGTGGAGAGGAGATAGACCTATTGTGGTTAATATATTTATTTCTCTTGTTCTTTCATATATTGCTCCAAGCATCATATTTAGGACTGAGAGAGCTACTATTGTTATAACTAGTACTAAGTAGTCTATTCCAAAGAACATTTGCCATACAACTGGTCTAATAACAGTTATAATTTCATTTGAACCTTTCTTTAAGCTGAAATAGATATCTAAGTTGACTGCAAGTGATAAGTCTTGAGATAAACTTTCTATTGTATTGGGATCTTTAAAGGAAACACTCAAAGCCCATGGTCCTCCCCCAAGATTTCTTAAGATCCATTCGTAGGGAATTATTAATACTTCTTTAGATGATAGACGAGGTAAAACGGTTTCCTCTACTATTTCTCCTCCTCCAAGCGCTAAGTTTGGTGGCAATAATGCCACCTGATTTAAATCTAAAATCTTATCAAAGATATCGCCATCAATTAATCCAACTATAGTGAAGGTATATCCGAGCAATTTTATTTTTGAACCTACTTTAACTGTTTGATTAGAGTCTTTTGATAATTTTTCAGCCATACTTCTATCTACTATCAGCGCATTATAGTCGGTTGGTAAGAACCATATACCATCATATAGAGTGTATGATATCTCCGGGATTAGGTTTATTATGCTTGAGTCTACAGCCAATATTGCTCGGAAAGTTGTGTTGTAGTATGGAGCAAGTCTCATTTCAAGTCTGGGAGGATATATATATGTTCTAGCAGCAACTAATCCTCCTTTCTTCTCCGAATAGTCTTTAAGGAGAGTATAAAGGTTTTCGGGGATTGCCGATACATTGTACCTTTTCATGAGGAGGCCCTCATAGTATGAAAGACCCACAATATTATTTCGAAAAGGTACCACCACTGGTGATAATGAAGTTAAGGCCACTAATGAAGATACAAATATAATCAGCGAAATTAGAAGTAAAGTAGCTCGAAAAGCTCTTTTCCGCATATATTCTATGCCCATAGAAAGAGCTGTCGCTGCAAAGCTTGTACGGCTAATGTCTACTCTATGGACTCCTAAGCTTTGCCTTTGTATCTCCTTTGTGTATCGAAAAGCATCTTCCGTTAGAATTGCTAGGGTAAGGCATAATATCATCATGATGGCAAAAGCTGATAGTATTATTAGAGCATTTGAAGCTATTTGAAAGCCCGGATGAATAATATATAATAGTAGCCAGAAGATAAGAAAGAGTGTTAATATACTGAATATACGTTTCAAACCCGGATACTGGGGCTTAAACACGTAAGATAAAATTGTCGAAAAGAGAATTAACATTGGACTGAAAAATGCTATAGTTCTTACAACATCTACTCTTAGATCCATCAGGGCGGTGTAAGCCTTATTCAAAAGCGACCAGGCCAATAAACTATGGATGTAAGAGCTAGCGTAATCTTTTCTTAACAAATCTCCTTTAGCCCTTTCAAAGTACTCTAATGCTTTTGAGAAAAATGTTTCAAATCTTAGACTCAATATTCTGTTTCCTATCATTTCCTCTCCTCGTCCAATAATGGTGAAGTACAGGTCTTTACATATTTCCAGCGGCAAATTTCTTAAGATAAGCATCTGTCCTGTGGATAGATGATATCCCTCTCCACTTGGATTATTTTCAGTAGCATTAATTAGAAAGCCTAAGGGCCATTGAGATTTTACCGCACCATGAATTATTATTTCGAACCGTTCTTTTGGGGATACAAAGATTATAAAATCGCTTCCCCACGACACAATATTGTACCATAAAGGTTCATAATGGTTCATGAAATTATTGATAGTTATAGCGGTTACATTCCCCAGTTGCTGTGGGTTAACTAGATTAAGGAGAACAATACTTCCGCATTCAAACAACGGAATAAACTTCTTAACATAAGGAGAAATTACTGGGACGATCTTTGAAGAATTAGTAAGAGCAAGAGCTGAGCGCCGCCCAAATATACCCATATCAGTCGTGTATTTAACCTCACCAGTTCCTTGTTCAACAACATAACCTTCTATAGTATATATTCTCCACGGTTTAACACCATATATTAAGACTCTACCCGTTTTATCCGGTTTAATTATTACATTTAAACCTTCACCAAATATATGCAGTAATAAATTCGGATCATAGAAAGGTTGGAACCAATCTATAGATGGATCATAGAGCGCGGCTTGGATCTCTAATGTAGCATAGCCCCAATCACCATTAAATGAGAACCTTTGCGGCGACACAATTGATGGAAGGCTCTCATCATTCACAATACTGTAGGCTAAGAAGTATATTGCCTCAGCTTGAGTTCTCAAATTACTAAGTTCCAGGCGATTAAATATGTCAAGCGGAGTCTTGAGATAAGGTCTCAACGTATTAGTTGTATGAATTGTAAGCCCCCCTCCATAAAGCGCCATGGTAGCCAAGTCTGCCTCAGACATAAATTGGATTTCAATGGGCGGTGGATGGAAGTTGGGGTGAGCAAAATATATGCCATCTATTAAATTATATTTTTTTCCAGTAACTCTTTCTAATGTCGGCAAGTAATCCCTAAATATCCTTTCCACAAGGGGTCTATATGCGGCTTGAAGAGATGTAGCAAACGTGTATGAAAAGCCTACATTGTGATAGACTATTAGATTATCAGTGTCAGAGCTTAAATCTAAATGGATAAAGTATTTTATGCGGCTTATTTCTCCGCTTTGGAAGAGCTCCTCTAAGAAGATTCTACCGCCCAGCATGCCTTGCCAATGACCAGCAAAAGCCACAAAATATGTGGTTCTAAGAGACTTATTCTTAGAGAAAAAGTCTGCAAGCTCAAGCAAAACAGATATACCCATGGATTCTGATGCTCCAGGGGATATTGAAGGAACGCAAGAAAATGAATCGTAATAAGCGGAGAAAATTATATATTCGTCTTTCAGCGATCCCTCCACGCAGGCTATTATATTCGCAACAGTTTTCTCTTCCCAACGCATATTTGACTTTACTTTGACGGTGAGAGAACCCTTCTTTTTAAGGATGTCTAAAATAGTTAAGCCATCCTCTCGTTTTATATACATTCTAGGGAAGTTTATAGGTATGTTAGTAAATTTCTGTTCGGCATCATATCTGGTGGTATCTTCCGGCTCAATAAAAATAACGCCTTTTGCCCCTAAGAGAGCAGCATTTTTCCAAAACCACCGACTATTAAAGTCCATTAAAACTATTTTCCCTTCGATATCCATCAAGTTGAAATTAGAGAGGAGACCTTCGCCAACATATACTACATCTCCCGTAAAATCTATAGGAGCAATATTTACTGAATTAGGCCACACACTATAAGCCTTTATTGTCAAACCATAATCCTTATCTAAAATTTCTATCATACCACCATAATCTATGGGAACTGTTACATTGAAAAACTGCAGCCTACATGATAAGCCGCTCTCTTCAAACCTTTGGATAATATAAGACGAGGCTTCATAAAATCCTAAATACCCAGAAACTCTTGAGGGTAAACTAGAGAAAAACCTTATGTGCTCAATTAGACGCGTCTCATTTACTTGACTTATAAGACCACTATAATTTGCTTCATTAATGCTTAAAAAACTAGTATTCATGGAAACAAATGTAGCATATGATTGAAAAGTCAAGGTAAATAATGTGGAAATTATAATTAATATTACTTTTACTATTTTAAGGCCGGAGCGGCCTCTAGAATGCATTAAAGATTTCCTCCATATATTTAAAAGAAAGAAGATCAAAAATTTAAAATTTTCTTGATTAGCTAACTAATATAATAATGAGGAGAAAGTTCTCGAAGCGAGCATGATTTGCTTAACCCAAAACATAACGCTCTCTTAGAGTGGACAAACTTTAATAAATTGGAGAATGTTAAAGGTTGAAGTATTCGTTGATAGGTTTTTGATATCCTTCAATCCTTCCTTCTAAAACATCTCTATAGTTTACTGGTTGACCTAAGTATGCAGGTTCATATATTGCCTCGCACAGGGCCTTGGCTTTAAGCCCCTCTTCACCATCGACCTCAGGTTTCCTTCTCTTTTCAATAGCCTCTAAGAAGTCGTAGCATTCAATGAAGACGCCATTGGTGATGCCGTATGGAAAGAGTCTATTCTTCTTTTCATTATCCAAAGAGTTTAAATATTCTTTCTCAAGTGCTCTCATAGGATAAATAATTTTCTTAGATCCATCTTGGATTATTATCTCAGCATTATCGAAAGGTCCGTGAAAAACATCACCATGATCTAATAAGCATCCCTTACTACCATAGTGCACGACGTTTGTGTAGCTATATCCTGGAACTGCTATAGTCCAGCTCCAAGTGCATATCAGACCGCTTCTAAAAGATATTACAGCTATCCAGCTATCTTCCCGCTCATCGTGAACTATTCTATCTCCCTTCTTATGCGGCCATCTTTCAAATTGTGTGACCTTTGCATAAATTGTTTCGGGGTCGCCGTAAATATATCTTAGCATATCGGCAAAATGCGCTCCGCTATCCATAACCATCCCGCCTCCGCTAAGCATCTTCTCAATCCTCCAATGCCAAATCCTCTCCTCCATGGGGTCTTGCCAGCTAGCGTGCTGAGCGAAGAAAAGTCTAGGCTCACCTAGCATTTTCAGCTCATTTATGATCCAGTATGCGGTTCTCTGACTTAAGCCCCGCCTGATATTCTCAGCTACCGCTACAATTTTATTATTCCTTTTAGCAGCCTCTATTATAGCCTTGCTGGCCTTTATGGTTACTCCGAAAGGTTTCTCAACCGTGACATTGACTCCAGCATTTAAGCATGCTATAGCAGCTCTGTGATGCTCTGAGTGGGGCGTGCAAATATCTACAGCATCGAGATTCTCCTTAGGGAGCATATCTTCTAAGCTGCTGTATACCCTGGGCTTAAAAGTTTGACTTTGAGCTGCAATATTAGCAAACTTTTCAGCCGAAGATAATATGGTGTCGCACATGGCTACAAACTCAAATTTTTCAGGTTCTTTTTGCTTAATAGTGATGTAAGCCCTTAGGTGGGCTTCAGCCATACCTCCACATCCAACAATAGCAAGCCTCAGAACCATATGACGACACCAATGACAAAATCCTTAGAATTCTTATATAGTTTTTCGCAATTTACTTTAAAAATGGAGATATTTGTTCTAGGAAGGAAAAGTCAAATATGGGTAAAGGGAGAAGCAGCGTAATAGAAGTAAACCCTGTTACAAGAATTGAAGGTCATGCAAAAGTAACTATACACCTAAATAATGATGGGTCTGTTAGAGAAGCTAGGTTTCATGTAACAGACTTTCGTGGCTTTGAAAAGTTTTGTGAGGGGCGTCCGTTTTACGAAATGCCAAGTATAATGTCCAGAATATGTGGGATATGCCCAGTTAGGGTTCTGGTGATTCTTAGCGCACATTGATGTCTTTTTGTTTTGTGTGTTGATTTTTCGAGACTCCTAATCGTCGTTGACTTTTCGGGGCTTAAGTTTTCATTCTCCAGGTTTTTGTCCTGTTGTTAGTAGGGTTGTTTTTCCGTAGTAGGTGGAGGTTGTTTTGATGTTTTTGAAGCCTGCTTTGGACATGAGTTTTTCGATGTATTCTTTTTTGTAGTGAATTATGTTTGTTTTTAGTTTCATGGGGAGGTTCATTAGGGCTACAGCCAAGTAGAATGGTGTTGAAGTTATTGCCTGGAGCGGTTTCTGTTTTATCAGAAGCTTGTAGTCGCTTACTCCTTTTGTGTAGGCGACTGTTTGCACGTATACGAGGCTCAACCTGCCGCCCTTCTTCAAAACTCTTTTTGCCTCTGAAATCAGCCTTTGCACGGAGTAGGGCGGTATGTAGCTGATGAAATTCCATCTAAGCTTTCATCTTTGAAGGGCAGTTTGTCCACAAACTTGAAAAGGTAGATTCTAACTGAACCCGTTATTTTCTGCCCTTTTAGTTTTGAGTAGGCTACTTTTAACGCTGAGAAGGAGTAGTCTAACCCATACACTACTGCTCCCTTTGATATGAGTAGCTGTATTAGGTTGCCTGTCCCACACCCCAAATCAAGGTATACACCATTCTCTTTGGGAGATAAGCTTTCAGCAACCCTCTCCATCATCTCTATATATGAGGGGAAAATGCGCATCCTATCATAGAAGAAGGGATATAACATCCACAGCCAATCATTTAAAACGTTTCTAAAGCGCATTAATTTCCTCCTCAAGCTGCTGAGAGGGCTCAAGGATTATGTTATGGGGTTTATGGTGAATGTTCGTGTATATGATGCGCCTTAATTTTTCCTCTTTAACCTTTTTCACCCTTATTAAACCGTAAATTGGCGGGTATGCGATGTATCTAATTTTTTGACATATCTCATCAAAATTGTCTCCTTTAATGTTTTCTGGCACGAGTATTACAAGCTCATCTTTTAATCGAGACTTAAAAATCGCATCGTCATAACTGCAGTGTGAGGCGAGAATTTCATTCAAAATTGGCAGGGACATGGGATACTCCCTTATTTTAACGTAGGAGCTTTCATGACTCCTTCTAATATCGTATGAGAGCAACGCATACGGCAGGTTTATTCTCCACCCTCTAAATTCGATAGTGCTATTGTAGCTTAATAGTTTTGTAACGTCTCCTGGAGCATAATCGATGAGGGTTGTTCCCTCAAACGGGGAAGTTATTCTTATTTCGCCTTTCCTTAAACGCTCAACCAACATATAGCCAGAAGAATATTGAACCCAAGTTCTTTTGTTTTTAGGTACAAGGCTTAGGTGGGAGGAAAAATCTCCCTTAATCAGATCTTCGCCTTCAACCCAGTTCACCTTGCATTTTTGAAGGAAGGCGTCAAGCTTCCCAATGGTGTCAATCCTTCTAACTTCGTGAAGATCAATAGAGTTCTCCCTCAACTTCTCCCTATAGAAGGGGATAGAAAGCAAAGCCCTCCTACCTTTTTAGCAATCAAATCCCTACGACGCTTAACAAACCAAGAAGAAACCCTTCCCCCAAGCCCTCCAAGCCACAAACAAACATCACCACTCATTAAACATTTTAACATGGTATTGAAAAGTTTATTAAACTTTGCAAAATAATAATTCATCTTTCTTCGTATATCAAGTCCTAAAAGAGGAGTTATCTTCCACGAATTAAGGGCGTACAGCTTCCCCCTTTAAGAGCGCTGGCGCCTATCTAAAGAGAGAAAACTCATATCGCCTTAAAAATAGTTCTCACAGTTCATAATAAAGCGATTTTTCATATGGTTGCCATTTTTAAATTTTTGGTGCACCTAGTTTTTGGTGTTATGGGTGTCTGGTGAAGAGTTTGTGTTGGTTAGGAGGCGTGATCTTGAGAGGTTGCTTGAGGAGATAAAGTCGATTAAGTCTGCTGTTGAGGAGGAGATCCGCCTTTACCGTTCAGGAATGAGTAAACGATCTGCTCGAGCTTCTCGAGGCGGATGAGTATTTCCTCGAGTCCTTTCACTCTCTCCTCCTCAACCTTAAGCGCTAGACTTTTATCCAGTATGTAGCCGCAGAAATCACATCTGGTATTGTTCGGCGGGTTCATGCTTCCACATCTTGGGCATTGTGTTGGCTTCAGTATTCTATCAGTCCGCTTAGCTTCTTTAAGTCCATGGATCTCTAGAACCGTTTCTTCCAGGTCTCTTGCTGAGAAGTGCACGTAGCGCCTAGCCATCTTAGAGCCGTGAACCGCATCGCTGAAAACAGTCCGCATAATTATCGTTTTTTGCAGGAGCACTCATTTATGCCTTTATAACATGTAGAGTTAACTATTTGAAGGCCGCTGCTAGACCCCCTCCTCTGCCTTAACCTGGGT
>Ga0209080_1000859_pt1 | contig 17430 bp, 12 predicted proteins | sample JNZ110809AmetaG_FD_184123 | JGI IMG/M metagenome (GOLD analysis project Ga0209080, IMG submission 184123) | Hot spring microbial communities from Jinze hot spring, China to study Microbial Dark Matter (Phase II) - JNZ 110809A (SPAdes) (version 3) ...
AGTGCTGGTGGTAGGCGCTGGGATATGGGGTAAGGAGCACTGCTTCTCAATCAAAAGAATCCCAAATGCCGAACTCGTTGGAGTTGTGAGTAGAAGCCTAGATAGGGCCTTAAAAGTTGGTGCTGAGGTGGGAGTTAAGGCCTTCACATCAATTTCCGAGGCTATCGAGGAGACCAGACCGAATGCCGTAACAATAGCGCTTCCACACGGCTTACATCTTGAGGCAGTACTTGAGGCGATAAAATATGGGGTGCACCTCTATGTGGAAAAATCATTTGGCGCCTCGCTCAAGGACGCCCAATTAATGGCTGAAGCCGCTAGGGCAAGGGGCATTAAGATGATGGCTGGCTTCAGTCAAAGATATATCTCAAATTATAATGAGATGGCCCGCCTAGCAAGGTCTGGGGAGCTTGGTAGAATCCGTTATGTCTTCGCGAAGAGACAGACGACGGGCGGCTTTACTGAGGGGCACTGGACTAGTGATACAGCGCTTGCTGGTGGGGGAGCATTAGCCGGATGGGGCACACATGACATAGATTTAGTTATGTATGTTGCTGGCTCCGAACCAAAATATGTTTATGCAATGATGGAGTTTGATGAGAAAGGAAGGGATATACAAAGCCATGTTCTAATTAGATGTGAAAATGGCGCAATATGCGAGACTGGGATAGAATATTATGCTTTTGGAGGAGACTGCTTCGCATGGGTTCTAGGGGAGAGAGGGCGGGTTGATGCTGTTCGGGAGGGTAAGATAGTAATAGTGAGGGAGGGATTGCAGCCGGAAGTGAAGGAGTCGCCGCATAAGGAGTGGAGCTCATACTTCCTGACCGAGGCCCTAAAAGCCTTCATAGAATCAATAATAAACGATACTGAGCCGCCCATACCGCCAGAGGATGGTGTAAGAGTATGGAAGGTTGTTGAGGCAGCCTATAAATCAGCCCAAACAGGCAGCCCAATTAAAATATCATAAATGTCTAACTGCAAATTAATAGTGCAGGTAAGCGATTCTAAGCGAATATAGCTTCTAGCCTTGAGGCACTCTCATCAAACCTGTAAACTCTAAGCTCATTAGCATACGAAGATGCCTTATTCCAGTTGGCGTATATATGAGCCTTAACAGCCGCTATCTTTTCATAAGTAAATGTAACCCCTCCATTAAACCCAATAGATACGGTTCTGGCGCCCGATATAGTTGCGAAATCAAATGATATAGATATGCTTTGGAGGGACCAAACATCTTGAGCTGGAAACACCAACGGTCCCAAATTAGGCCTTAGGATACTGCCGATGTATGTGCCGCCTGGGGGTGGACTCCATTCTTCCTCTTCAACCCCATTAAAAGTATCAATGGCATATTGTTTCACGAACACGTAATAGAAGCCCTCATAAATTCTGTAGGTAGTAGCCATAACAAAGCTAACGTTAAGAGGATACCAGTAATGCGAGAAGGGTCCATCAACATATATGCCGTCTCCTATTATGCCACTACCTACGTCTAATGTTATTGATGTGGTTCCACATTTACTCCAGTCTTCCTCACACCATATCGCGTCCGGGTCACTCGCATACTCAACAAACGTCCAATAGAGCTTCTCATAACTGTCTATCGAAACATAGGCTCCAGCCTTTATTTCATAATCAAGGTAGGCGCCCTCGGGAAGGCTCACAGCCAATATCATCGCGCCCCTACATTCATCCTTCCTCCATGATCTAACTTGACCTGGCGCCGGAACCTTGCTGGCTGGGGCCTCACTTGAATTACGTGCTCTAACCCTAATTGTCGCCTCAACTGTTTGGTTGTGGTGTGGGTCTATGCCAGCTGACCATGAGCCATAATAAAACATCTTTGATGCGCGATCTGAGGCGATCGCGTAAACCCATATATTATATGGCTTAAATACTGGTTTCCAAATATCCTTAGCAACCTTAACCTCATAGAGGGGTTCTTTCCAAACTCTAAAGTTAAAGACAGCCTTTGGAAGTAACCCCTCCCCAGCCCATATCTCAGTCTCACATAATGGTTTTATTCCCTCCTCAGTTAACTCTTGAACACTAACGAGAAACTTTAGGTGCTCAGCCTCGGCTGGAACGTCTAGGAACACGCATAATTCTATACCGACAACCCTCTCAAAATTAAAGACGGCCTTACCTGAGAGTATATGAATATTTATAGAGAGGAGAATAATTGATATAAGAGCGATGAAGAGAACATTTATTCTCCTCATAAGGTATCGTAATAAAATACTCAAGGGTTAAGTATATAATTTTCGTTCATCAAGTAGAGCGATTTTACGGTGATAAAGGTTTATTAAAGATGTTAATCAACCTCTCTTTTAGGGGCGATTTACGTGTCTGGAACAAATCTGAGAATTTATCAGGACTTTCTACTGGCGATAATGGGGCATATCCTCATAAATCAGTATGGGGAGGAAGCGCTAGAAGTTTTAGTCTCATGGATTCATGAAAAGATTAGGGAGAGGTGGAGGGAGATAGCGAAGACAACTGGGAGGAGCGACCCAGAATATTTATTCTGTCTCTTCAATAAAGAAGCCCACGAATTTGAGGTTATCAGGAAGGATAAGAGGGCTCTTGAGGTGAAAGTGACCAAGTGTGTTCATGCGGAAACGTTCAGAAAACTGAATGCAATGCATATAGGGCAAAAGCTGATATGCAGTGGTGACGAGGCGGTGACGGAGGGCTTTAACCCAAAAATAAAGTTTACAAGACCAAAGCTATTAATGGCTGGCGATGAATGCTGCCACTTCATATGGGAACTTCAGGAGTAGATTGAGAAGCCATCGAGGAAAATTCGCTAATAATTATACTGCCCACATTAGATTTATGGTTCTGGGAGATTAAAGAGTTTGGCAGCACTTTTACCTAGAATCCACGCCTTATCCTCCTCACCGACATCTAAGTCTTCTATTCGAGCCACATACGCTGGCAGTAGGTCATGCGGCCCATCCGTTCCGAACAGGACTCTTTCAGCACCAAACTCCTTAACGATTCTCTCGAGCAGAATCTGAATTTTACTTCCCGAAGTCTCAACATAAATGTTCTCAGCAATCCTCATCGCTGGAATTACATCATAGTGTAGGTGCTGCTTACCCATATGCCCCATTATAATCGGGACCTCCGGATAATGCATCGCTATATCAGCGAAGAGCATGGGCGTGCAGAATTCAGACCTAGCCGAGTGGGAGAGAACCGGGAGTCTATATTTAGCCGCCATATCAAAGACTGGATAAACTATTGGGTGATTTAATGGGAATGCTGAAACCCATGGATGGAGCTTAATTCCCTTAAAACCGAATACTTTGACGGCCTCCTCAATCTTCTCCCTAATTAAGTCGGGCGGCTCAAAAACATTCGGCACATACTGCCCTATTACCCTACCCTTCAAGAGCCTAATTAGCTCTGCAACCGCTTCGTTTCCACCATGCCTACTACGCCAAACCCTATCCACCATCGAAGAAATATTCGAGACCGCGCCATAAGAGACACCATACTTATTAAACCACCTCTCAAACCGCTCAGCTTCCCTAGCAATCATCTGCTCATAGCTGAGCTTAGGTTTCTCCAGGCTAGAAGCATATATGTAGGAGCCTATCTCAATATGCTGGTGAGCGTCAACAATAAACCACTTCCTCTCCAATCATATCACTCTCCTCGGATTAATCCTGAGAATCCTAGCCATAGATAGCCCTAAAATATCAAGGGCCTCCTCATCACTTAAGTGGCCAGAATCCCAAAGGTCAAAGACCTCTTGGAGCTCTGAGCGCATACTCGTTGTAGGCCAGTCGCTCCCGAATACGACGCGGTCTTTCCCCAGGATTCTGGGCGATGTAACGCCGCCTATAGATGTTTCTAAGATGAGGTTCTCAACCCTTTTAGCGGATTCAAGAACATGCTTATCATTCCTAAGTCCGGAATGCGCCATTATAAATGTTACATCCGGGAACATTTCGGCTTGGTCCGCGAATTGTCCAGCAACGGTCCACGGCTCCGTTCCCGAATGGATTAATACTGGGACTCTGTATTTAGCTGCCCTTTCGAAGATTAAGTTTAGGACTGGCTCCTTGAGTAGGCAGTATCCGTCCTGATTCGGGTGGAGCTTAATTCCCCTAAATCCCCTATCTCTAATGTAGTAGTCTAAGTCATCTAGGACATCGCTGAATTTAGGATTCAATCTAACGAACCCTATAAGCCTATTGGGATACCGTGTTACCGCCTCTAATACCCGCTCATTCATCATCTTAATCTCATGTGGTAAGCCTCCACCCGAAACACAAGCCATATCCACACCACAGCGGTCCATCTCCCTAATTAAGTCTTCGGCCGTCCACCGCCTATCCGTGAAATAGCAGGTTAAATAGGAAGCGCCAATATGCGTATGGGCGTCTAGAATAAAAGGCTTCTCAACACCCCTCCACTTTGGGAAGCGCATATTTAAAAGGAGGATCGCACGGGTATTTTAGTTTTTAGTCTGGGAAAAGCCACTAATATTATCTTCTCAGTAATTATCAGTATATAATGCTACTCTTTTGCGCATGCTAATGCTACTTTTATTTCATCAAAGTCTTTAGTGTGCATATTTCCATAATTATAGAAGTTTATGAATCTCACGTGGGCTTTTCTGGCAGTCTCAATCATCTCCAGAGAGAAGTTTCTTGTTCCAGGTAGCATATTAATATTGAGCTGCAACTTAGCTTCTGGAACCATTAATCTAATCATCGACGCTTGGTAAATAAGCTGCTCGGGGGTAGTGGGATTCACAATATAATAGTTAACAAGCTCCCTAAGCCTTCTGAGTAAGAGGAAATCACAGTACATCGATACCGAGCCTTCTCTACCCAGTCTTCCTATTCTCTCTCGCATCTCAGATAAGACTTGAATTAATGTATCCGCCTGAAACCTCATGAAATCTTCGAGCCCCTTCATTTGGACCACCATCTGAATGAAGGATATGGTATTCACTCTCCCCCTAGTGATGGAATCCGCGACTCTAGGCTCCATATTCATGTAAACCCTCATTACTTCCTTAGCATCTCTCTCCATAGTCTCCCAATCATACCCCATATTCTTGGCCGCCCTTCTACAGTTATCACAGAAGCACATTTTTAGAAGAGCATCAGTTAAGTTGTCAGCGGCAAGCCCCCTTGGGTGGGGTAGAAGCGAGCCAAAATTAAGCGATTCTAACTCGAGACCACTCACATCGTAGTTTGAGACTATATCCTCTATGAGCGCAAGAAGATACTCCTTAGAATTTGGATTGTTTGGGCAAAGCCATGTTGGGTCTCTCACACCAAAGATATTCTCAATGGCGCATTCGGGGTTCTCAGCGGCAAGCCTCTCATTTCTTAAACATATTATCCAGGCAAAAACTTGGACATTACGTTCCTTAGCCTCTTTCAAAGCAACATCTAGGGCGTCATAATCACCAAGTTGCCTACTTTTTATCGGCTTCAGCCTCGTTCCCCTATAATATTCTGGATGTGGATTAAAATAGACCACACCAGCCTCAGGGATATAGAATCTCCTCCTCAGATTATGTTGGAGAAAGAAGCCTCCGCGGAAGGGTGGGCCACCATGATATGTGGCGGCTATAGTTACAGAGTTTAGGCCAGCCCTATCAACTATATTGTCAAACGTTACCTTTGCTCCATCGTCAAATAAGTCCCATGGATGCAGGTAAATCCCAGCAATCATAACATATAAACTCCTAAATTTTCTACTTCTATCGCGTATATCATCACTAGAAATCACTTTACACGATATCTCTCCAGAGCCCTCTCATCTAATGTAACCCCTAATCCCGGCCCCTCTGGAACCCTCACTTCTCCATCCTTAACCTCAAGATTTTCCTCAATTAAGTCATCCTTATATAGGAAGTGGCTGAAGACAAATGTTATCGATGGGAGAACAGCCATCTTCATAGCTGCTGCCATATGAAGCCCAAAAATCTCCATCGGCCCCAAACCAACAACCTCAATCCATAATGGCATTCCCTGAACTTCGTAGCCTCCGCTTGCAGTAGCTCTCCCAATGGCCATCTCAGCAATAATACCACTCTTGAGTGTTATTCCAGCTCCAAACTCCTCAACCACAAAGTAGTCCACCATCCGTCTCTCAATGGCGGTCATAGGATTAGGTGTCCAATCCGAGCCTGAGCCTAAACCCATATGCATAGCTAGTGGGATAACCGTTTTGCTCTTAATCTCTAAGTAGCCATCGATATTCTGCTGTGGGATGGGGCTTTCGAGACAAAAGACATTGTAGCGCTCAAGGGCTTTAGCAACCTTAACCGCCCTTGAAGGAAGCCATAGCGTGCAATTAGCATCAGCAATCACCTGAATATCTGGAGTAGACTGAAATATGGCTTTAACTTGCTCAACGGGGTCCCTTGCCGGACGTATCTTAATTTTATGAACCTTAAATCCATTCTCAGCCGCATAAATGGCTTCACCAGCTAGGGTTTCTGGGGAAAAGCAGTGGCTCCAATAGGCAACGTTAACCCTATTACGATAAACCGGCCCAAAAAGTTTACAGACTGGCAGGTTAAGAGCTTTCCCCATCAAGTCGTAGATGGCTATTTGAAGGGGCCAGATTGAATCGTCAAGAATGAACTCAAATGGATTGTGGCCAATAATTTTGGGAATTAGATGTCTTGCATCCGGCCCATCAGCAATCCCCACAAGCCCGTTGTCAGTGTAAACCTTATATATGAAGGTGTGAATTCCATTCGAGGACATTCCAGCCTTAGACATGTGCTCTCGAACTCTTTCAGCCCAAGGAACATTAACCTCAAAAACCTCCACATCAGTAATCCTCAACTAAACTATCCCCCCTCACCTACTCCATGATTTCTGAGGTTATAAAATCCTTTTCAAGGTTTAAAACTTTAGGAAGTGGAAAGAGGCCAAAATGATGCCGTCATGAGATTTTATCTAACTCAGCGAAGTCCTCCTCTGTGAGCGAACTTAATGAGAAGACGGTTATTCCATTAGCACCCTCCTCTTTAAAGACCTCTGCTTGAGCTCGCACCTCTTGAGGTGATAATATTGATTGACTTGATGCTTTACCCAGCCCCTCATATAATATTGCATTCGCGCCAACAGCGGCTCTATGATTTCTGGCAAGATATCGAGCTACCTTGAGGTCATACTCGTATGTCATGGGGCAGAGAAAATCCACAATCCCCTCCTCAATCCATCTCGGCCAATCCTGCGATACGGTAATCAAGCATCTCGGATAATCTTTGAAGACGGCTGCCGAAAGCATGATGCTTGGATTTATTTGCCTCATTTCGTACCTTAGCTCTCTTACGAAGCTCGTTATATTTTCAGCCTTCCACCTAACCCAAAGCGACAGCGACTTATCGGGCCTAATAATATTTTTTGGGTCTATTTGATGGATTCTCATGAATTCACTTCTACAGTGGTCGCAGAAGCAGCCCTCAGCCTCCTCCGGATACCTTATATAGTCTAACTGTATTCCATCAACCTCATATTTTCTCACAACCTCAAGAATGATGTTCTTTTCGTGCTCCCTCACTCCCCTTTTTGAAGGGTCCGCCCACCTAAATATTTCTCTTCCACCCCTATCAACTTGAACAAACCCTAGGTTTTGAGAGAGCCACCAGCCAGGTTCTGATGGGATACCCCAGCCTCTCCAGTGCCCCTCACAGAAAATCACGAATGTCGCGTGAACCTCTATTCCCATGCTATGTGCTACCTTAATTGTTTTCTCTAGGGGGTCACCATCTCTCCAGTCTGCCATAACAAATCTCGCATCTGGAAGCTCCGTTGGATATATCACATCGCTATCCTCACCCTTCACGAAAAGGAAGACCTTAGAGAAGCCATGCTTGCTTAAATTTGAAAAAACCCTCTCGATATCTTTGAGGGAGCTCCCAAGGTCCCCTCTATGCATCCAAACGGACTTTACAAACATGTATTTACCTTTGGAAAGGATTCTTAAATCTTTTTTACATATATTTCGAGATGTCTCTTTTCCTCCTCCACATAAAAGCTAGTATGGAGAAGCGAATAGGGACGCCTTAATCATATATATAGCTGCCGCAATCGCCGTGGAGACCGAAATTCCTATTCCGAAGCCCGCTGGTAACGTAATCTTATATTTCTTCCACCAATCCTCACCCAGAAACCTCCTAAGTAGGGGCTCAATTATCATGCCTATAAACCACGCTAAAGTATTATCTATGTAGAATGTTGGTGAGGCACCTATAATAAAACCTATAAATGAGAATGGGAGTTTCAATTTGGTGCTCAACGCGTAGAAGGCACTGGCAACAACAAACGAAATAATCACAGCATTAAAATCTAGGTTAACCCTTCCCTCAATCGGTATTTTGCCAGTTATTATTGAGGGCCAAAAGAGCCACTGCACCGCGTTTGCAGGCCACTCTATGGCTGGCTGGAAAAATAGATTTGATGGTATTGGCGAGAGAGACCAGAGAATATTCGTATAAATGAAGCTTAGCGCTAGCGCCACCGGAGCTAATACAAGTATCCATTTTATGTATGTCATCGGTCTTACGCCGCAAGCCTCACCAACAATCCAACCATTATTCACAAGAACAGCTGGAACAGAGCCGGGAGTTGCTGGCGGGAAACCCCCTAAGAAAACTTTAATGTCCCTATAGCCAGAAGCCCATATGAGCATGTGTTCCACATTAGCTATTCCAGGCCCTCCAAAACCAGTTTCAGCAACCCCCCACCCAAAGAGGATGGCGAGTAGAAAACCGAAGGCTGCATAAGCTATGTAGGGCCATAGCGGGAAGTCTGGAAGAATTAGGAGCTTTGATATAGATATGCTTGCTGCGGTGGCCCCAAAATACAATGCCAATAATCTAATTAATGATAGTTCCCCTGCCTCCCTTGTCCTTCTAAAGAGGGATTTTATGCCACGCACATAAAATCCCATATTTAAGATGACTGGAGCTATGCCCGCAGCCAACGTTAAGCCGATGAATGGACCGAACCAAAGGTCAAAATATGAGATTCTATACATTTCAAAGATTCTTAATCCGGGGTCGTAATCTCTCCTCCACAACGCTGTGTAGGGAGAGTCTATTTTTAGGGCAATATGATTCCCTATAAAGAAGAATATTAGTGAGGAGATAAAGGCGCTGATGACAACATTTCGTGGAATTACCCATCCGGCCATAACGGTCGCGAGGTTAATTGTAAAGGCCAAGGATGCCCCCGGAAGATAGGCTTGGAGAGCTCTTGTGAAGTCCCTATAGAGGAGCTGACCGGGCTCGATTGCTGCACCTAAAAGAGCGAAGGATAAAATTGGAGCCACATAAAAGATTAAGCCCCATATAACCCCCGCCACACCCGAAAGATATAATACGCGTCTCCTTACCGGCTCAACCTCAACAAGTCCGACTAACTGCTGGATTTGTATCTGCGCTGCCGGAAAAGGCATCCTTTCCTCTTTTCTCGCAAACAACGACGCTATTATAAAGGCTGTGGAAACCCATAATGCCATATCTATAGCTACTCCAGCTAGAAGTAGTAGGATATTTGGCAGCCAATCTAATCCTAAAACTCTAGGCATATAGGGGTTATAGGCTATTTCAGGCACATACCACCAATATTTCCTCGCTATATCGCTTATGCCGAGACTTTTCCAAAGTGGAAAATTCACGTTAAATGTTCTGTTTATAAATCCCACCCACACGGTCAGAAAAGTGGGGGTTATTGTTCCAGCAACATAAGCGCACAGAAAATATATTAGAAAGGCCTCCTGTTTAGTTAGCGGGTTACCTGTCAATCTCCCTATCTCAACCATAAGTAGAAGAGTTATTATTCCGGCTCCAAGGGTGAGGGACGAACCACCAACCAACATTAAAAATAGGTTGGTTGGGGCAATCACAAGAAGAGCGAATAATACTGCTAGTAAGACCCTACTAGTAAATTCCCTTTTCTTTAACTCAGAAGATTCCACTTCAATCACCAACCAACTCCAAATATTTTCTCCTCTCACCTGGAGTTAGACTCCGCCATAACAGCATCTGCTCCCTAATGACCCTTACATAACTTCTAGCGGAAGCTTCCCATCTTCCCAGCGGTCCACCTTTATGCTCAAGTCTTAAGGCAAACATATATTTCCCCTCTTTAAGGAAAACTCTAAGGTCTGTAAACTGCATTAGTCCGGTCTCAAACGGCGCCAGCCTAATAACACTCTTCAAGGCACCTCCCTCTCCCCTAACCCTCTCAATAATCGTTGAAGAGGAGGCAAAGATGCTTCCAGACCTCTCGACAGTATTAGCGTCTAAGTACTCCTTTAGGAATAGTAAGATTGCAATCGCCTCTCTTTCATTATCGGTATAGAATGGGAGTGGAATCTCCCATATGCCCCCAACGGGTTTTGTTGGAATCTTCCATTTCCTTTCAAGTGATGGCGTAACCATTGTTCCAGCTTTTAGGGCGGGATATAAGGAAGATGCTAGAATCGCTAGGAGTGATAGCCCTATTGCAATAGCTACCGAAGCAGAGGAATAGTTTGGAACGAAGCCGGCGGCTGGTGCAAAAATGAGTAAGAGCTTTAGTAATCCTATTCCGGCAACATAGCCTATAATAGCCGAGAGAAGCGCGTAAGCTACCGCTTCTATAAGGAACAACCCTGTAACATTAGTTGGGGATAACCCTACAATGCTGAATATTTTCATCTCCCTAGTTCGTTCATACACGCTGGCTAAAAGGGCATTAAAAACCGCGAACACAACTATTACGAGAGGAACCGTCAACATACTTAATCCGGAGATTTGAACCTGATTTCTTCTACTAAGTAACCTAACCTCGCCATTCTTTTGCCCAATAACTATTTCCAGGCCATAAATATCTATAAGCGTATAAATTCTGTTTATATCAATAGGCTCCTCCTCAGGAGAAGTAATTGATATTGTCCTTATTTGGCCACCAATTCGAAGAGCCCATCCAGCTGGAATTACCATAACATTAGCCCACTTAATCTTTAGAAGCCTATTCGGAGATGGAAGAGCCGCAAGTTCGCTTATCCCCATGGTATACATGCTCAAGTCTATTGGAGTCGGCTTATCCTGGTCTAAATCCACTAATTCAAGCGTGGAATCCATATCACTATCCTCTAGTATGCCAGCAACAAAGAATCTGAGACCATTCGCAGTGAATGTGCTATTTACTGAGAGACCTAGCTTATTACATGCCGTTCTCGGGAGTAAAGTGGGTATAATTTCTCCATGCTCGCTCCATGATAGAGGGAGGAAAGGCTCCATGAACTTCCCCAAAGAATAGAGCTCTATTAGCCCCTGTGTTAAGCCGAGTATTGCTTGGAAGGAGTAGAAACCTCTATTGGTTGATACTTCAAAGTTCCTCTCAGTGAACGTCTTATGATTGAAGTTCGGGTAATACCAGACTTGATAATCCACCTTCAAGTTCCCTCCAATAAGCGTCTTAACAATATCCACAAGACTTGCTGATAATGGACCTAATCCTATACGCTTAACTTGAATGCCACTATATAGTGCTATGGGGCTTCCACCAGATGGTCCTGGAAGCGGAGCATATCGAGTGATTATAATCGTGCTCATTGAGGTTAAAGATGTCAATGATGAAACTAATATTATTAAGGTTAGTAGCATTAATGTTGTTCTGAAAGGTCTCTTCTTCATATACCCGGTTCCCAGGGAGAAGGCTGCCAAAACCTGAGATAGCCGCGATATCTCCTCTCTATGCTTTCCTACAAGCTTTTTTCTGATCTCTCTGAAGGTAGAAGATAATTCTCCGAAGAATATTGAGAGAATTGGCATTAAAAGTATTACTATTGCGAAGCCCACTACTATTGTGAGCGGACTTGAGGAAAGCGTGAAACCAGGATGGGAGATTGTAAAGAGTATATATGTGATGAAGGTTATGACGCATATGAAGACCAGCGATTTATATCCACCCTTGCCGTAAACAACTTTCTCCATAATGTAAGCGAAGGGTAGTAGGAGCGAAGCAAAGAATACCGTTGTCGCGGTTACATCATAGTGGAGGTGGATTAAACCATTATATACTTGGCTCTCTCCCAGCCATGCTGTATAAATAAGCGAGTACGCCTTACTATACTCCTTATTATTAAGGTAAAATTTGGCTCTCTCTAAGAAAACTTTGCAGCTTCTATGGAGATTAATGAGCCTAGCATCCGTTATACCATAACTTTCTAAAGTCCTAATCCGCTGCTCATTAACCCTAAGTAAATCCTCAACAATCATTATCGGGGTTACGCGGATTTCTTCACCCTCTCTTAAAATTAACCCCTCACCATGCGGGTTCGTTTCAGTTGCGTTAACAAGTAAACCTATTAGGGACCTATCTGACGCTATCATTTTAATGCCGGCCTTAATCTCTGGAGTAATATATATCACCCAGACATTCGAGAATTCATTCTGAAAGCCCGCATAATATTCATTCTCAGCACCAGTTACTATATTTATTGGGGGTGTAGCTGAGACTAACCTAGGATAAAATTGCTCAGAGAAAGGTATAACATTTCTAACAGCCGCTTGAACGACATCCACAGGGTCACCTGAGACCGGATCTACAAAAGATGATGAAAGAATATAGGGACTGACTGCATCGAATAAGATTATTGATGCAGGCTTATAAACTGGCAATTTGAGTGGGTAACCGCGCCTATAAACTGCTGGGATACCAATCATTAGGGGGCCGCTCCTAATAAATCTGCCAGAAGAATGTATACCCTCCATATCAACCATGCTTACTAATCCAGTTTTATTTTCTATGACAAAAGCGTGGAACTCATAGCTCGGTCCTGTGGCACCAGCGTACCCATAATATATGGCTGGGGAAGCTAATCCTTTAATCAGAAAGCTACCCTCTCTATCAACAGCCGCTATAATATAGCTCCTAGGGTCCCATGGCTGGTTTACAACGACAACCAATCCTGTTTCATTAGTCTTAAGATCGCTAAATCTATCCGCAAGCGGATCGTATACTTGTAGATTTCCTCTAATAGCTGATAATCCAAGTCCTCCGGGATATATGGTATATATCTCTGTTGGTTTCGCCTTAGTTTCATAATCAATGCCCAGAACATCTCTCGGCACATTTAAGATAACCCATATGAAGCCCAACGAGAATAATGCTTGCGGCTCGAGATTCTCAATTCTCACTCTCTCAAGACTATCATTTGGAGTCCAAAAATAGGATCTATAGTCGTATATTGTTCTAAGCGTTAATGCTGGTGTTCCAGCGATCATAGATGGTTCGGTTTCCAGATAATCTCTATATGGAAGGAAGCTTAATCCACCCCATTTATCCCCCGGTGGATATATGAGTCCAATTGGATCTGCGGCCCCTCCCTTAGAGTCGTCTTCATCTCCAAATATAATGTTGTAGTCGGGGTATTTGTTGCCGGTTACAATGTTTAGCGCGTTCAGAACGCTCACAATATTTTTGCCCTTCACATCTTGCTTGAAGACTGCCATTAGGCACTCGATTCTTCCGTCGTAATATGGCACTTTTAAATTGAGGGGCCTATATAGGAGGGATGTGAAGAGCGCACCAAGCCTATTTGAGCCCGTAGATAAATCGAGACCAATCCATGCATAAACCTTGAAATCGCTCGGTGTTGTGTATGGCCAGTCTCCTCCAGCCCTCCCATTAAAGAGATAGTCCATCACAAAGTTTCTGGCACCTGCAAGCGCCTGCCAATGGCCTGAAAGAGCAACAAACCAGACGGTTCTCTTAGGACCAAGCCCATATCTAGAGACTTCTGCCATAACTCTTGCTATCTCCAGAAGGACAGATATGCCGCAAGCCTCCTCAGCGCCCGGAGCAACCTCTGGAACTGGTGACCATGAGTCGAAATGTGAGGAGACAATTATTATGTCATTCTTCAAGTCCGAGTCTGAACCCTCTATAACGCCTAAAACGTTGATTCCATTAACGATTTCCCAATGCATATTACTTATTATTTTAACTTTAGAGCCTCTTTTCGCGAGCTCATAAATTAGCGTCTCATTATAGGCGGCATAGTATCTTGGAAAGTATAGGGGAGATTGAATAAACTTGCTTATACTCTCACCCATCACTGTTTCTTTTGCTGGCAGAAATATTACTGCCTTCGCACCAAGTTTAGCAGCATTTATCCAGCCGAAGCCACTATCATAATTCATGACGACAATCTTTCCCGCAACATCTTTTCCATCAAAATCCTCTAAACTTCTACCCCCCTCGATAAGAAGTAATTCGCCCTCAAGCCCCTCTGGTGGAGTCTTACTTGTAACCACAAGGTTCGGCCATACAGTAAATAATCTTAAAACTAGCCCCTCAGACTCCACAATTAAATCCGCATAATTTTCAATGGGGATAGTATGCGGATATTGGTGATAAAAGCCATCGGGGCCAGGCTTTAGACCATACTCAGAAAATTTATCTACTATATACTTTGCAGCTTCATAAAAGCCCCGGGTTCCAATAACTCTTGTCTTTAAAGACGAGAAATATAATATGTGCCTTACTATTTCCTCCATATTCACAGCTCTCATTAGAACTGCTATTTCCTCAGAGCTTATAGAAGCAATCGCTAGGCTACGAGACAGAGAACAAAAAGATTTTATTGGCATATGAGAGACCAAAGAGACTAATATAATTATAGAGAGAAACGAAAAAACGAGGAGGTGCAGAAACTTATTCAACACTTCTTCTCCCTTTAATTAAAATCCTAAAACCGAGATAAATATTTTTTTAAAGCGTGAAAGACAAAATTTTCTTTACCAAATCTCTTCTCCAGAAATATCAAATTTATTTTGCAATGTCAATCCATAAGGGTTTGCTGTTAGGCATGCTCTTTGTTGTTCTAAAATATATTTTTGATAGCTAACTCTAACTGACGCTCTATAGTACACGTATTTCATGTCATTCATATAACAGGATATGGAAATGATAGCCCAGTCCTATGGAATTTACCTTTTATTGCTATCTGCCTTCCGCACTTTGGGCATCTCATGTCAGCGGTTAAATTCCATCTCACTATATCAAACCCAAATCTCTTTATTACTAGCTCTCGACAGCTTGGGCAATACGTGTTTTCATATTTATGGCCTGGAACATTCCCCAGGTAAACATAGTTTAGTCCAGCCTCTCTAGCGGCTTCATAAGCCTTTTCAAGAGTTCTAATTTCAGTAGATGGAATATCGGTCAATTTGTAGTCTGGATGGAACCTTAGCAGATGAAATGGCGTATCCTCACCCAGATTCTCTCTAATCCATGATGCAAGCTCTTTTATTCTTTCTATAGAATCTCCTATTTTTGGCACAACAAGATTCGTTACTTCCACATGAATGTTCCTCTTTCTCATTTCCTTTAGGGCTTCAAAAATCGGTTCGACTGATGGAACCATAGAAAACTTCCTGTAAAATTCCGGGTCTCCTCCACCCTTAAAGTCTACAGTTGCTGCATCTAAATATGGCGCAATAATCTCGATGGCTTCAAGCGTCATATAGCCGTTTGTAACGAACGTGTTGAATAAACCATGTTTATGGGCTAATACCGCGGTGTCATAGGCGTACTCAAAGAAAATTGTTGGCTCAGTGTAAGTGTAGCTTATACCCTGGCAACCATGCTCCATTGTTGCTCTAACAACCTCCTCAGGCGGAAAATCCCTGCCAACAATATCCCTCTCTTGGCTTATACTCCAATTATCACAGAACTGACATCTAAAATTGCATCCAACGGTCGCTATTGACATCACAAGCGCTCCTGGATGAAAATGTGAAAGAGGCTTTTTACCTATGGGGTCAACATTAGCCGCACATGCCACGGCATAACTTAGCGAATATAGCTTTCCACCCTCATTCCTTCTGACACCGCAGAATCCCACTCCACCATCAGATATTATGCATCTACGCGCACAAAGATTACACCTAACCCTATTACCTTGGAGCAACTCATATAACATTGCTTCATGCCTAGGCATCTTCACACTCCTTCTCTATTAGAGTTAAATAATCCAGTCATATCTAACCTTAACGCCTAATTTAATCATTTCCCAAACAAAACTTCCAAAAAATATTTTTAAGTAGCACAAAAAGAAATTAGATTTCAGCTCTTAAACCGCTCGATGACTAATCTTTTATCCCCTCAAGTAAACTGATAACATTCCATAACTTCACCCGCGTATAGGGCGGCATATTAGGGTCCTGCAATATCTCATCAATTATTGATATTGCGTTTGAGGCCCTAACACCAAGAGTATACTGGGTAGACTGCAAAATATCCATAGCCTCCTTAGCTGTTCTCCTAATATTTCTTGGCGTCGTGGTATCCTCCGAAACCTGGCCGAGAATAACTAAAGCCTGCTTAACCTTCTCCTCATACTCCTGAATCCTCTTTTTACTAACCAATTCCCGAATCCTCCCTAGCTCTTACAGATATATAATATAAGTTAAAACTTAAATCTTAAATAAAATCATAATGTTAGTAGGCTCGCCTAAGTTCTGGCATAATTTCCTTAGCAAAAATATCGCAGTCCTTTGGCTCTGAGAAACCTAAGAGCGTAAATAATGTAACACCTCTCTCAATATATCTTTTTATCGCATGAATGCACTGATCTGGTGTTCCTTCTACAACCCAAAATCTATTTTTGTATTCATCAGGACTCATACCTAGCAATTCAGCAGCCCGCTTTAGTTTGGACTTGACTTCCTCCTCAGTATAGCCAATAGCTGGTGTTAAGATATTATTTCCTCATAGTCCCTTCCTACGGCTTTACAATGCGCTCTAAGAGCATTTAATTTTCGTTCCAAAATTTCTTCATTAGGAACTGATGGAAAATGACTTATATCTGCATGTTTAGCAGCGATGCGAAGAGTTCTCTTTTCGCCCGCACCTCCTACTAATATGGTGGTGGGCGTTGTATTGGTAGAGGAGAATTTAAAACGTTCTCAAAGCGGTATATTTTACCTCTAAATTCAGTTTTTTCTTGCGTGAACATACTTTTACAAATTTGTATTGTCTCTTCAAGCCCGATTAACCGTTCTTTTGCTGCTGGAAATTCTCCGATAAAACTTTCGAATTCCATTTTATGCCAACCTGCACCCACACCAAAAATTAGCCTACCATTAGAGATTATATCAACTGTAGTGGCCATTTTGGCTAAGACCGTGGGTAACCTAAAGTAATAGCATGACACTAATGGTCCTAGCCGAATCTTACTGGTGATAGCAGCTAATCAATGGATATTATTTGCAGTGGGAGTAGCGATCGTATCAGTTGTCCACGTGTTGTACGCTAGATATCCATGGTTCCCACTTAATCCAGCTGGAGTAGCGCTGGGCTTCGGCTGGCTCATAGCCTTCTTGATAGTGCCCTCTATAGTCGCCTATGTAGCTAAAATAGTGATATTAAAAATGGG
>Ga0209080_1000861_pt1 | contig 17401 bp, 18 predicted proteins | sample JNZ110809AmetaG_FD_184123 | JGI IMG/M metagenome (GOLD analysis project Ga0209080, IMG submission 184123) | Hot spring microbial communities from Jinze hot spring, China to study Microbial Dark Matter (Phase II) - JNZ 110809A (SPAdes) (version 3) ...
TACCAACCAGAATATCTTGCGTCTTTCAAGAGTAGTAAGAACCTCTCTATATAGTTGTCGCCCTCACCAAGAGGCACTGGCTCTCCAAACGGTTTATTGGGCTCTCTTTGTGTCAAGAATATGTGTATGAAAAATTTTATCACTCCAACTATTAGCTATTAAAGCTTCCGTCAATAAAATTGCAAGTCTACCAACAGTATGAATATTAAATCCGAAATAATTTAAATCTATTCTTTCAAGTATTTTTATGGCATTATTCACAGTATTTGTAACTTGACTATGTGTGATATCTAATGCAATTTTAATGTCTCGTGCCTCCGCATACTCTACTAAGTCTTTTAATCCGTGAATTATAATGTTCAAGGCTTCTTCTGTACTCATATATGTGGGTTTATCAGCGCAAGGAAATGGGCGAACTAAAGGTTTACCTAGATCAACAGCAAGATCTATAACCTTTTTTAAACTAGCGCATCATCAGGTGAAGGAAGGTAAGGCATAAATCGTCTTGCACTAGGAGGTATAAGAAAATCGCTTGAAGGAGATAAGCAGACGACACGGAGATTGCTCCCATTTAATTCCCTTCTAAGCTTATCCATCTCTTCGCTACTGAGGGGAAGATCATTTTGATTAAGATGGTAGCCGATCGGAGTCCCCAAATGATGCATAACTATCTCAACTCCCTCATACCCTATTCCTCCAATATCTTTGAGAGCTTTTTCCGTGGCAAATCTCTATAACCCCATAAACTACAAGAAACTCTAGGCATATTTAATTCCCCTCCATAACCCTGAATCAATACCGCTGTCACTACAGCATATAATTTTTGGGTCTTATTATGCATGGTTATGGAGAAAATCTTAAACGATGTTTTTAGTCTACTAGCTCCCTATCTTAAGAATACTAACGCTTTGGATCATCTGGCATTAGCGTAATTAGTTCGCAATATAACTGGGTTTTCACTAGAGTATTGTTGCTTCACGGAAAGTCTTTCTTGGAACATGTCTATGTGGATATACCTTCGTGGATATTAACTCGCAGCCAGCCTCTAAAGCTACATCGTCGGCTATAACAGATAAATTAAGAACTCTAGTTTTATAAGTTGAGGTTGAGTTTATTGCTACGTGCCTGCCAATAATGCTGTTCTTTATTTCGGCATTATCGCCGATTATTGACCTATCCATTATGGCGGAATTCTCTATAATAGTGTTTCGCCCTATCCTGGTATAATTATCTATACAGGAGTTTACTATTCTAACCCCGTCCTCTATCTCGCAGTGCCTGCCTATTAGAACCGAACCCTCTATCTCTATCCTCCCTTCCTTAACCTTCCTTATTATCTCTTCTCTCCTACGCAACGCCTCCGGGCTCTCACCCTGCACCCAGAGTTTAACATCTTCAGAGACCCTTCCACCAAAGTCCTGTAATGCCTTTAGCTTGCCGTTAAGTATTCCGTTCATCGCATCTAAGTATCTTTCTGGTGTTCCAACGTCATACCATACCCCGCTTAAAATATATCCATAAACTGGTCTGCCGCTCTCGATGAGGTATGGTATAAAGTCATATCCAAAGTCCAAGCGTCTATTCCTTCGTATCATCTCCTGAACTTTCTCTTCCTTAAAAACCTCCCTAACCTCTGGACTAAATAAATACAAGCCAGTGTTCGCTAGGTTGGATGGAGCTTCCTTAGGGCTGGGCTTCTCAATGAACTTGGAAATACGCATATCATTATCAACCTTGGCTACACCATACCCCGTTACATCCTGAACCGGCATAAGACCTACCGTTAGAAAAGCACCTTTCTCCTGGTGGAATTTAAGCATATCTGCTAGATCTATATCAAAAATATTATCTCCTTGAACTGCGAATACGGGATCTTTAATATCATAATACTCAATGTTTATGCGCGCTGAATCGGCGCTTCCGCAGTCGTCAATGTTAGGTTGATACTTTATATGAGCTCTAGGTGTGATGCCGTACCTAGCTGAGAAGCCAATGCCAGACTCGAAGTAGTCATATAAATTTCTGTAATTTGTGTAACCCTTAACCCCAAAGATGAAACTTCTAACACCCTGTTTCGCAAGTGTCAATAAAGATATCTCTATAAGTGGCAGGTTAACAAGTCTAACGCATGCCTTCGAAACCTCAGCGGTTAGTGGGAGAAGTCTCCTTGCCACGCCGCCAACCGGAATTATTATTTTTAGTTTATCTGGACTGTAAGAGGTCAAGAACCGCCACCCAAAAGAAAAAAGGGGTAGGCGGAGATTAATGCGGGGCTAACGCATCGAGAAGTCTCCTTTCAGTAACTATTCCTATAAGCCTACCCTTCCTTGTAACTCCCAATCTCCTAATTTTCCTATCTCGCATAAGCATCAGCGCATCCTTTATTGTTTTATCAGCTTCAATAGATATTAGCGGAGAGGACATTATTTCTTCAGCTCGTGTCTTATTTGGATCTCTACCAACCCTAGTCACTTTCTCAATAATATCTCTCTCAGTTATTATCCCAACAGGGTTACCGCCACTCATAACTATAACCGCGCCGATGTTATTTGTAATCATTTTATCAATAACTGAAGCCACATTCTCAGAGAAAAGCACTGTAACAGGTGGACTCCTCATAACGCTTTCAACAAAATCTTTTAAGCTCAAGATGCATCACAATATTATTTTTTGAGGAGAGAATATTTATCTTTATCTTTTTAGATCCAGAATCTAAGACCCCTTAAAAGAGGCTATTACAGCTTGCCCGAATGATAAGCCGCCATCTCCCGGCGGCAATGCCTCATGCGTGAAGAATCTTAAGCCGCTTTGCTCAATTATCCTACGCATTTCCCCAACGATTATCTGGTTATGGGCAACCCCACCTGTTAAGCCGATATTCTTCACGCCATTCTCTTCAGCCAGCTCTACAGCTAATTGAGCCAGGCCCCTTGCTAAGTAAACATGAAGGGAGTAGGCTAAATCACTCCTAGAAAACTTATCCTTAGTCTCAAATAATGAGACTATTATTTCTTCTGTCTTAAGAACTCTACCATTAATTATAGGTTTAGTTTTAAGCACGTCTACTCCGCAGATGGCTGCCGATTCTAGCTTCATTGCTGGCTCACCCTCGTAGGTCCTCTCGTAACATATGCCTAAAATCGCTGAAGCTGCATCCAGAATTCTTCCGCAGCTCGTGGTCTTAATCTTAATTTCACCCTTCCTAAGCTGTGTAAGTATAAGATTTGCTTCAGTTACGCCATGAGGTAAGTGTCGACTATTCTCTATTAGCCAATCTTCAATATCTACGCGCTTATATAATATACTGGCCGCTATTCGCAGAGGGTATCTTGTAGCCACGTCTCCTCCGATAAGCGGTTGTTCTTCTAAATGGCCAAGTCTCTTAAATTCCAGTGGACTAAGTGAACCGAAAATTATCTCTCCTCCCCAAGCCCCTCCATCTTCACCATAACCATAACCATCGCAGCAGATCGCTACAATCTCATTTAGACCATATTCTGCCATTAGGGCTGCTGCATGCGCGTAGTGATGCTGGACTCGAACCATAAGCCACCCACGCTCTTCAGAAAGCCTCTTTGCAAGCAATGTTGTGGCAAACTTTGGATGTAGGTCGCATGCTACAACGTCAACTCTGCTATTTGTTAAATGCATTAACTTTTCAAAGGCAGATCTGAGGAACTCTAGCGTCTCAATATTCTCTACGTCACCTATATGCTGGGATGGGAACGCCTTATCTCCAGAAACTAGGCATGCCGTGTTATTTTTCTCTCCACCTAAGCCCAGCACGCCTTTCTTAGCCTTAAACATCAACCTTATTGGTTCTGGAACGTATCCCCTCGAACGCCTTATAAATACCTTCTTATCGTCATGGAAGCGTATTACTGAGTCATCACATCTATTAGCTATTCGCCTATTATGTAGAAGGAAATAATCCACTAAGTCGCCTAGCTTTGCGAACGCCTCATTTTCATCTTTGATTATAGGCTGATTCGGCGGATTAGCGCTTGTCATGACGAAAGCAGGGTCACGGACTAAATCAAAGAGCATATAATGTAACCCGGTGTAGGGAAGCATGACGCCAACGTTATGCAGGCCCGGCGAAATAAGCTCAGACAAATAATAGTTTTCGCTTTTATTTAATAGAACTATCGGACGCGTATACGATGTTAGAGCTTCAGCCTCCCATCGATTGACCTCAGCGAAGGTTTTAACAGCCTCAAGGCTCCTAGCCATTATTGCGAAGGGCTTTTGTCTCCTGTGCTTCGCTCTCCTAAGCCTCTCAAGCGGCTTATCTAGAAGCGTTGAAGCGGCTATGTGAAATCCACCATAACCTTTAACCGCAACAATATAACCCTCAGAGATAAGCTTGCCAGCCTCCCTAATCGGGTCGTTACAATCAATAACGTCACCTCTGCTTGTTGTTAGGTAGACTTTCGGCCCACATCTTGGGCAAGCAATCGTCTGGGCGTGGAATCTCCTATTTGCTTGATCAATATATTCAGATCTACAAAAGTCGCACATCGGGAACTCCCGCATGGTAGTATTCTCTCTATCATAAGGTGTTCTTTCAATTATTGTGAACCTTGGACCACAGTTAACGCATGTAATAAAAAAGTAGTTGTATCTAGGGTTGAATGGATCACGCATCTCGGCGAGGCATTCGTCGCATGTAGCCACATCTGGTGGTATAACTGACCCTACCAAATCAGCCTTCTCGGTGCTCTCAACTATCCTGAAACCGCTGTAACCTCCTCCCTCATTAATAGGTGTCGTTATAATCTCATAGATCCTTGCCAATGGAGGCTTCTTCTCCACAATATCTCTAAGAAAACTTCTAATGTTGTTCTCATCGCCCTCAACAACTATCTCAACGCATGAATCTCCCCTATTCCTCACATAGCCGCTAAGCCCATTTTTAACGGCAATACGGTAAATAAATGGGCGGAAACCAACGCCCTGAACTATTCCTAAGACCGTGATCCTTAAAAGCATTCAAGTGATCCTCTAAACTGGGGTACTTAGCAGGTAAGCAGTATAATTGTGGCTCTACATATAAACCGGGAGGTGATTACTTTATCTTATCAAGTACTTTTGCTGGACTTACGCGAAGCTCATCGAAGCCGAGATCGTTCACATTTATGCCCATCGCTAAGCCTAACAACTGCGTATAGTGTAGGACTGGAATGCCATATGTTTCACCAAACATCCTCTCAACCCTAATTTGATTAGAGTCATACATGAAGTGGCATGATGGACATACTGTTATTAACATGCTGGCGCCAGAATCCCTAATATGGTTTAGCTTCTCCCTCACAAGTGAAAGGGCAACTTTATCATCGATACCTGCAATGGTCGCCCCACAGCATTCGGTCTCACCAATATACTCAACGCACTTAGCCCCCGTTACCTCAATTAGCATCTTCAGGGCTTTGGGGTTCTCCGGATCCTCAAACTCTATATGCTTCCTAGGTCTGGAGAGGTGGCATCCGCTGTGTTCAGCAACAACTAACTCCTTAAGGGGTTTAACGATAGTCTTCTTTATTCTATCTAATCCAACATCCTCCAGAAGCACTTGAGAAATATGCTTCACGTTTATGCTGCCACTAAACTTAAGCCCAGACTCGCTTAAATGCTTATTAACCATGTCCCTTAAAACCCTGTCCTCTTTAAGCTCCCTACTTGTCTTCTTCAGTGTACCGGCGCATCCCGGGCATAATGTCAGAATATTTAGACCTTCGCGCTCGGCAATAGCTAGATTTCTTGCTGATAGTATGAGCATAATCTCATGGCTTAAGGGCTCAAGAGGTAGACCGCAGCAGTTAAACTCGGGCATCTCAACGAGCTCAACCCCAAGTCTCTGAAGAACCTTTCTAGCTGACACCTCATAGGATAGGGCCCTGTAGGGGATCATGCAACCCAAGAATATTATATATTTGTTTAGGCTCATGCTTTAGCCACCCCAATAACCTTCATTATCCTTAAGTCTCGGAGAGACCTATATATGCCCTCAGCATCCCCCTTCGGTAAGGGCGGAAGCCCGATAGAATCGCGTTTTCTAATTCTCGTTTCAGGTATCTCACATATATAGCCCGTTTTCAGAAGGTTTCCTAGCTGAGCTCTAAAGATCTGGGGTATTCTCCCCTCGATGGCAGCAAGATTCTTTAATGCCCTTATTACGCTTGCAACCTCAACACCTTGAGGACAGCGGTCTGTACAAGTAAAGCAGGATGCGCACAACCAAAGGAAATCGCTACTTAAGACCTTCTCCCTTAACCCAAGCTGCGCCATGCGTATAATATTTCTTGGCCTATACTTCTCATTGAACCTTGCAACCGGACAATCTGAGGTACAGGTCCCGCATTGGAAGCACTGGAGAATATTCTTGCCATCAGGCATCCTAGCGATCTCATATCTAAACTTCGGATCTATTCTGAGGGGCTTTATTTCCTCGATCTTAGACAATTAGTAGCCCTCCAAATAATTGAGAGTCAATCAATTTTCACAGTATTTTAAGAAAAAAGGTTGATCGTATATTTAAGTTTGGTGCTCAGTTATCCTCCTCTCAAATGCTAAAAATTTATAGTGGTCTGCAAAAATAGAGTATTGATGTCTTCATCATTTAGAGATTACCTTGAAAACTGGTTAAGAGGGTTCTCTAAGCTTGTAATCATGGGAATTGGTAATATCCTTAAGGGTGATGATGCCCTAGGTCCAGAATTTGTAAGCGAATTGAGGGGGAAGCTACCTAAGAATGTTGAGGTCTTGGATTGCGGGACGGTGCCCGAAAACTTCATTGGAAAGATTGTATGGCTTAAGCCATCACATGTCCTACTTGTTGACGCAGCCCATTTTGGAGGTAGACCAGGCGAGATGATCTTAATCCCATCAGACCATATATCAGGCGTGGCATCATCAACTCATAATGTGCCACTAAACATACTGGCCGAACTCATAGGCAAGTTTTCAGGCGCCAAAGTTATGTTGTTAGGCATTGAGCCAAAAAACCTAAATTTAGGGGATGATATGAGCCCTGAAATTAGGGAGTCTGTTAAGTTGGGTTCAAGAATCCTTATAGAGACCATAAATAGTATCTTAGAAGAGGAGAAAAGCGAATCTTAGCTTTCTTAAAGCTCCACTTCTCTAATCGATTTGATGATGGAACTCGAGTTAAAAACGGAATGACATAACATTTTAAAAGAAATCTACTTATTAAGGTTTGTTTCGGTGGATCAGTTGGGCAATAAGGAGAAAATTAAGATTAGTGATGCTTCGCTGCCGAGTGTTAGGAGCAGGGGCTTGAAAACTCTACTTTATATAATTCTCCTATCCATTTTAGTATCCATTTTAAATTTTCTTTTCGGATGGTCCTCTAGAGAGTCCATTCCATACATCCTTCAACCTTATGGTGACATCGTCTTAGCCATTAACCCATATCTTATATATATTCAGTCGGCGCTAGTTCTGGCGATAGGATATATTATTGTCAATTCATTGAGCAACGCAATTTACTCTTATATGCGAAGGATAACGGATCACCCAACAGCCACGACAGTGAAGACGGTTGTATGGGCTCTTGGAGTAGCGATACTCCTCGTGATCTTTATATCTATGCTAAGTGCAGGACCCTGGACCGCTATAACTGTAGGCTCATTTGGCGGATTAGTCGTTGGTTTTGCCATGCAATCTGTTCTATCACACTTCGTAGCTGGTTTATTCCTCATATTAACCCGACCAATTAAATTTGGCGATGTGATAACTATAGCCGGACAGACTGGGGTAGTTAAGGAAATGAGGTTAATGCACCTAACACTTGAGACAAAGGATGGCTCAACCGAAATATTAATACCTAACGGAATGGTCTTCACACAGATAATTTTGAGGAGACTAGAGGGTAGAAGCAATCATTGAATCAAATAGATCAGACAAGCTAGTACTTTTGTATTGTTATCTCCATTAGCTGATTCCTAAATCTCACTGTTACTTTGCTTGTATCTAAGTGCTCTATTGGAAGCACTATTCTTTGCCATTTCCCAATCAATATCTCAGTCCCCCAATCTCCCGAATTAAACAATATTTCGTCTTCATTGCGGGAACATTGAATCAGTATCTTTATTTGCTTCTCATCCTCAAAAACATCTATCAAGGGTCTATCCCACTCTAAGCACCCATCATATACTTCAACAACATACTTTCTCCTCAAAAGATTTTCAATTAATTCCGGCTCCAAATCCGCCTCTTCATTTTCAGCAATCTTTTTGGCCAAAACTCTACAAAATGCATCTATATTTGATAATGCTTCTTCAAAATCATTCTCCATATTTCTCTCCGAAATATAATTTCTATATACTTCTATTTATTGTTTTTATTGCCAGACGTCGAGGAAACATGTTTTAATGTCCCCTACCCGAAAACTTGAGGTATGAGTTAGAGTATGCAAGAGAATAAGAAATGTCCCATGAGAAGATAACACACTAAATAAAGCAAAAATGGAAAGTTTGATTGAAGCGGAATTCAAGTATGTCTGCGAGCATAGGAACATAAGATTCTTAGCAAGATAGAAATGAAATTCGTGGTGAAATCAATGGAATTGTATTCTTAAGGCGGATTTAACAAAAGAGAGGTTTTGAAAAATCTATTAAGCATTCTAATATTTTTTGTCATCATCGCCAAAAATCAATTGAAATGGGAGAGGAAATATATTGAGCTGCCCAATCTACCATATCTTTATCTTTGTATTTCTTGCCGTTAAAGCTATGATGAGAACCATGGCAACCGCATAGCATAGTATCCAGGAGAAAATTGCTGCAACTCTCCCCCAGAACTTTCCTTACCCATTCTTCCATTAATTCCCTTTTCACACCGCTTAGTGTAGAACCGCGCAGAAGATCCCTTTCAACCGTAAATGCCATTTATCTTGCTCTCATTTAAAGGAAACTCTGAGTCTTTTTCTAGCAGCTAAGGTAACCGATATCGCTAGAATCAGCAGGATTAATTGGATCGGGGCCGTGAACTCCGGAATAATTAGGCCGCTAAAGGTTATTGAGAGCCTATCGACAGGTGTTGGGTCATTCGCGAAGCTGAATTGCGCAATTAGTTGCGCGGGCGGTTGTGTCGGGATATTAATAAGCCAGCCCTTAAGCTGCGTTGGCGGGTTTACGAGACCCGGCTCCGAAGACAGAAAAGAAACGGTCTCATTAGATACAACTATAAACTGAACGGTTGATGCGAACCAGCCTTTATATGACGCATAGTTTGATGGTGTAAGCGATTCTACATTGAGCAGGTCTAAAATATCTATTTTATGTGGGCCTGTTCCAACTGGCGTACTAGTAGAATAGCCCACCGTCATGAAGTAAACCCAGTTAAAACTTCCGCTTTCCTTAGTGGCGCCGACCTCAACAAAAGCCTTCTCCTCGCTGCTCATAGGTAAAAATGTTAACGTAAAGCCTTTCAGGTCGGGGGCTAGGCATTTCTCCATAAGCCAACTTATGTACTCGGTTAGATCCATCTTTCCAGGCCCTATATATTCCACGTAAACGTAGCTATTTTTGATTTTAGTGATATTCCATGTGAAGCCTACGTTGAAGGCATTTTCTATAGAGCCTTTAACGGTGTCCGCAAGAGACCTCGCCGTAGCCGCATCAGTATTATTGAAGACGATGAGAAAGCCTGAACCGCTCCTAGAGAAAGCGACTATAATTGAAATGGCGTCTATTAATTCGCTCCTATTCAGGTTTACCTCCGATGGAAAATGTACGAGTGAAACGTCTATTGAGTCTACTGTGCTGAAAATTGTGAGTTCAGCTGTTGTACAGTTAACTGTGACTGAAATGCTCTCCGCGAAGGATGGCTCCTCCTCAGCCGCATCGAGTATTTGTACGCGGATTCCAGAAGTGAGAAGAAAAGCGGATAGAAGCATGAATAGTGGCATTAAAATCTTATATTTCAAGTTTCATCACACAAGGTATTATGCTAGATTTTATTTATAAGACTTTTCGTCAAGCATTTTTAGACCTCATTTTCTCCAAAAGAAGTTGCGTGATGACCATTATTAATTGATAGGCGGCAATCCATGTGACTGAACATAGTGGCCCATAGTAGTCGTGGAAGCGTCTAACTTCTGGAGAAGTAACGCCATATTCTACAGCGATAATGAAGATCTTTGCTATTCTGAGGGCGTTAATAATATACGTGATTATCGCCCCAACTAAAAAATATAGTATTTTTTGTTTTCGCGAAAATGAGCTGTCCTTTAGAAAGAGAGCGGTTACCACAGAGTATATTATGAGGCTCTCTACGCCGGAGCATGGCCAAGCTATTCCGAATGATGCTTTATCCCCATCTCTCCAAACCTTCATGACTACTGCTCCGTAAGATTGCCCCTTCACTTCAGCCCTATAGCCCATTAAAGACAGGATTTCGGAAGCAAGCATGGTGGTGGCTGGAGCAAGAATCTGAAATGGCGTAAACTCCCCGTAGGGGTAAAAGTTATCCACAAGGAAAATTAGACCGATTGCGCTTAGCAGAGATATTGACAGCGTAAAATGCCTTAAGCCTTCCACTCCATAAGTCAGTGCTGCTGTTAGCGAGAATAAAGCCGCCAGAACGATATATTCTATTGCAAGGGGCATGCTCTCTGCCCAGAAGCTCATTCCATAATACTTAGGAAACGAATCTATAATAATCTTACCTATCCCCAAAAAATCGATGATCAAAATGTATATGATCGGTAGAAAAGCAGCTATAGCAGATGCCAAGAAACGCTTAGATTTTAACGCGTTAACCTTCGCTTTAATCTTTCCCCAATTCAATACAACCTCAAGGAAAACTAACCAAAGAAAGAAAATATAGTATGCTCTACCCTTCCAAGTAACATTATAGGATTCAGGGTGAAGGAAATACAACGTCATAATGGACATCGTGGATGATAGGATAAACGGGGCTTTCGCTAAGTTTTGTGGCTGTAGAATTGTTTGAAGCCAACTCTTTAACTTATAAAGTAATTTTTTCAACTCTGACCGCCGCATCATATAAGCTGTATTCTCAAACAGTACTTTTATATTTACGCCAATCACTTTAGGTTTCGGAGAGCATAAGCAGCCTTAAATTCTTCATCCTTACATGTAAGGATTACTCTGGATATCTATAGGTAATGGCGAATGGGCAAAATAATTATAACGCTGACAGACGATTTAGAGAAGAAGCTGCGCGAATATGTTAAGGAAAAATATAGCCCCTCCTTAAACGGCGTCTCACAGCCCTCACCCCCAATAACTCCTAACGTAGACTAGGCCCTTACGCTCAAGCCTCCTAATATTAGACATGACGCCTGGCGGCCTAATGCCCCTCTCAGCGAGCATTTAAAGTTTAAATCTCACCCGCAAATTTTACTGGGTAAAATTTGCCCTTCTCAGGTCTATTTTTGCCACGACTATTATCTTCTCTTGCTCGTACACTTTGAATAATGCTCTGTAGTCCCCAGCCTGCAGTCTAAAGGTGCCTTTCTCGCCCGCAATCTTAACCATAATCAAGCCTAACTTTTGGGAAGTTTCGAGTTCCCTAATCCCATCAATTAGCCTATGCCTATCTTCTAGACTTAGGCTCCTTAGGAAGTCGTAAACCCTCTTATGAAGTAGAACTTTAAATTTAATCTAGGCTCTTCAGCTCACTAAAGCGCTTATTCCTAACTACCTCATTAACCTCTTTGAGAAGAAGATACCCTCAGTAGTTAAGAAAGGGTCTCTAATGTTTACGCATAGTAGGGGCTTAGCTCCACAGAGCCTTTCAATTATCTTCTCAACCTTCTCGACCTTCACGCTTCGAATACTGGTGGTGACGATCACAGATCTCATCACAGCATATTTTTTCAGAAATTCTTGTATTGACGGCGAGAGAGTGCCTATCCATATGGGTGATGCAACGATAACGGCGCTGTAGCCACTCAGCCGTGGCTCGCTGGGCTCAAACCTAATGTCTGTCCCCCTCTAATGAGAGCATCATATATAAGTTTAGGGTTTAAGTGCAAGGGCTTAGAATATTCTCTTATGGGAAGGGCCCTATAAGGCATCAACAGTAAAACCCTCACTCATTAGACATAGACCCAGCTCACCGACAACACGCTCCGTATACTCAGTCCTAGAATAGTACACTATGGCTATCCTCACAGCTACCACCCTACAAGAACATATAACCTATAGCGCATTTCTCAAAAATGCTTAGTGTTAACTTTCTGATAATCTTTAAGGATGATAAGAACGCATGAGGGTTAAGGAGCAATTATTATGGGTGAAACAAGCTTAGTTCTAAGCAAATAAATGGGATAAGAAAGCTGGTCGGAAGTTCCTGCGTTAACGTTAAGAGGAACATTTGGTAAACCCTCTCAAGCCCAGGTATTCTTTCCTCAACCAATTTTGCTGCAGTTCTAAATTTGGAGAACCTTCCATTAACTTTAGCCTTTTAAGGAAGTTGCCGAAAAACCTCGGAACCTTATTTTGGCCACTAAGCCTCTTGCATGGCTAGTGGTTGCCTATAAGCAGCAAATAGCTTAACAAAATACTCTTAAATCAATTTATTAGAATGAAATTATGAGGAACCTGGGTTTCATTAAGGTTAAATTTAGTGTCTTTAATCCGCTTTCTCCCACAAAGATCACTGAGGTAGAGGGTATAGTTGATACAGGAGCAATATATAGCGTTATACCTAGAAGGAGGCTTGAGGAGCTAGGTGTTAAGCCGATTGAGAGGAGGTTTAGGGCTTTCGGCGGATATGTTGAGAGGAATATAAACGAGGTTGGAATGGAGATTATGGGAAGGAGGAGGACAGTAACCGTTATTATGGGGGAGGATGAAGATCAAATCATTTTAGGCGTAACAGCCCTAGAATCCTTCGGTTTAGAAGTTGACCCAGTAAAGGGAACGTTGAAAGAGACGGAGCTCCTACTTCTTGCAATTCCATTCCTTTTGCTAAGCTCCCCCTGGAAATGAACCAGTTTATGTAAAAACTTTAATTGGTGAGCGGGAGTTCGTCATTTTGATTAACGAGAGTTATTGGGTTGTTTTTAACATTTTTCTGGCGAAATGCTTAGTCTTAAAAAGAACAAAAGAGATTCTAAACGAGAAGCCTGATATCGGCGGTATCAGTTTAAGCTGGAAGCGCATGAGGAGGGCTTAGTTTGGGCATAAACTCTCTTAACCCAACAGCAAGTCAATTAGCTTATGAATTGAAGTGTAAAAGAAGAGTAATTTACGAGGACGATAAAATAAAAGTGTAAAAGAATGAAAACCTTATTGCAGATTTGAGTTTAACATTTAGGAAATGGGGCATAAACCTGAAAGAAGTATGCTTAAAAGCGCTTTACGAAATCGCAAAAAGAAGTAGCCTCAGCGAGACCTCGATTGAAGAAAAGCCTGTTTCAAGCCCCGTTTATGAAAATCGCCGAGAACTGTGGTGCGGGGGGTGGGACTCAAACCCCTAGTTCTGGTGCTCTTCATCTTACGAGTGGGCTTACATTCCATAATCCGGACACCAAATAGCAACTTATGCTAATTCAACAATTAAAGATTACTTTAACACTAAATGATCTTTTACCGCACTCTGGATATAGACGCGCCACTCACTCATATGAGTCTATGCCGCCCATCCACTCTATAAATCTAAGATTTTTCCATTAGCCATCTTCTTTGGCCATTTTATTGGATGTTATACCATTTAGCTTCTTTTCTAAGCCTGTCGTATTCCGGATCGCTTCCAGCTGCAATCCAGTAGGTTATTCCCGCTAAAAATAATGACAATAGCAGTAATGTTGGGATTAAGGAAACGCTTGTAATGATGCCTACAATAATACTTAGCGTAAAGCATATCCCTAGAACCGCCAAAAATGACTTAATTGCCTTAGATTCTCTTGCTTTACGTTTCTCTTTGGCATAAGTCAGAGTTTTTGATGAGCTCTACTCTGCAGTACGGGCAGTAAACATATTCCGGCGGAAAGGGCCTTCTACAATTCATACAGGCACTGAATCTCACCGGAATAAGTTTCCCGCAGCTACCACACAAAACATACGGTTTCTTCTTCCTAGTAACTTCGCCAAAACCCATACCCCAATGCAAACCCTCACGAAAACTAACCAAACTCAACATCCCCTAACCCAACACAATAATTTAGTTTGAAAATCCTTTTAATTTTTCTATTCTACTTATACGTAGACGTAGATCTTTTGAAAAGTCTTTCAGGGCTCCAGTCGTCTTCTAGCATTCTAGCAATATTATCTTGTTACGCTCTCATGGGAATCATTTTGTATGGTAAGCGAAAAAGCATGCTTATCTTTAAGATAATGGATATAATATGCTACTGTTGTCAGAGTACTAAGCATGTGCATAGTTGGAAATGGCAAAAAGAGACGAAATAAGTTCATTTATTGAGGGCTTTTTCAGCCCTTTTATCGAGATAGCGATCTCCATCCTGTTTTCTGGTGTGTCTGAAGTAATCCAGATAATATCTGAACTGATAAAAGATAGTTCATTATTCATCTTATCAACAAATATACTCTATCAATCGCTAACATTTGTTGCCATTGCGGATTTTATGAGAAACCTTTTAATTGGTTTAGTTTTTCCTGGAGATGCCATTATGCATTTGTTCGGCGAGATAATCTCTCTTTTAATAGTATTTTTCATCCCCTCTCTCAATAAGGTACTTAAGAATCAACTCTGGTCGATTATTTTGATCGTTTTAGGTATGGTTATAAGAATATACTTGAGCTGGAAAGAACAAATAGGGATAGAACAGTTTTTCCTTAAAGAAGGTTTCTGAAGAAAGTCGTAGTTATTAAAATAATGATTTGTAAAAATGAAGTTGAAAATGTGAAGCTAAAACCCAGGAATTCTTAAAATAATTTTGCTTCTGCTAAGTCAAAAAGATTAAATTCTTTTTATCGTAGGAGAGTTTGATTGTTATGGATGGGAATTGTCCAAAGTGTGGTGAAACTTGATGGGTCCTCTAAGGCTAGGGCTCCAACATGGGTTAAATCGCAAAGAGAGGAAAAGGTTTTTTGCCGAAGGTGCGCTGTTGAGTTTTTCATTACTGGCAGCACAAATCCTTCCGCAAAAATCATCGTGAATCAAAAAGAGGTTACTGTGGACAGTTGGAGACTCGACACTACAAGAAGGTATTCGATGAAAGAGGTGGCTGAAGCCTACACCCTATGGAAATCATATCACGGATACAAGAACTTCTATATATTCTCCAACTTCTTCAAAGAAATTTTCAGTAGAGCCTTCCGTAAATGCAGAGCGGGAAAATAGTCCATGTTCCTGGACACGCCTTAAGTTTCATGCTTAGCAACCTTACTACCTTTATCTGAGAAGATCTTGAAAAGTTGAAAAGGGATAAAATTATGAGATTAAAACTAAAGTGTCGAAAGAGCTAAAAAATTTAAGAAAATATGCGAAATCTGTAACTGCCCAAATAATCAGGAATAAAGGATGTTTCCAGAAACATTTTCGTCACGTTTTTGCTATCAGAAGTATACGTCCAATATTTTCTCTTTTACAGCCTTTTTTCAAGAATTTCCAATATGCTTGGAAACATGTTGATGAATTTAGGAATATTTCGTTAAGATACTTTTCATAGGCATTTACACCGTTATTTAACAGATATTTGGCTTTCATAGTTTCCATTTCAAGCACAAATTTGTTGTGTATAGCTCTTGCAACCCAATCTCTCCAAAGGAGAGACCTATCTTTTCTGCAAATTGGGCATTTACACTCTAATAAAGTATATATCCTTCTCCATGGAGCTCGCATCAAAGCTTCTAGAAGCCGGAATAGGATTTGGAAAATATGGAGAAGGATATATAAGATTTTCAATAACGCAGCCAAAAGAGCGTATAGAAGAGGCTTGCGAGAGAATGACGAGGGCGCTCCTATAAATGCTACAAGCTTACACAGCCCATAAGCATAAACTCACAAGTTTAAACTTAATTTTCGGCATCTTAAGATATCTCTTTCAATAGTAACAAATATTTGTGCCATAAGAAGAGCTCGCCTAAAGGAATTTAGCGCAACAATAAACCCTGTTATTGAGCTTGTTGAGGGCTGAATAACATTATAGATAGAGGAAAACTGTGTAAGTTTGCTTAAGACTATACGGTCCAGAACCTTTTTTATTGATGCGTAATAATGTATCTGTAAGAAAACATTGGTGTCTAGTATGGATAAGGTTAGGGTTTTAGTTATTGGAACTGGGGTGTGGGGCAGAGAGCATTGCATTTCAATTAAGAAAATACCTAGTGCGGAGCTTGTTGGAGTTGTAAGTAGAAGTCTGGATAATGCGCTGAGAGTTGGAGCTGAGATGGGCGTTAAGGCATTTACCTCGATCTCTGAGGCAATAGAGGCCACTATGCCAGATGCTGTAACAATAGCGCTCCCACACGGCTTACATCTTGAGGCTGCACTTGAAGCTATAAAGTATGGGGTTCATGTCTACGTGGAAAAGTCCTTTGGCGCCTCACTCAGGGATGCGCAGCTAATGGCCGAGGCTGCCAAGGCGAGAGGTGTGAAGATGATGGCTGGCTTCAGCCAAAGGTATATCTCAAACTATGGTGAGATGGCGCGTTTAGCAAGATCCGGGAAACTTGGCAGAATACGCTATGTTTTCGCAAAGAGACAAGCATTTGGGGGATTTATTGAGGGGCACTGGACAAGCGACATAACCCTCGCCGGTGGAGGGGCGTTAGCTGGCTGGGGAACACATGATATAGACTTAGTGATGCATGTAGCTAACTCCGAGCCAAGATATGTTTATGCTATGATGGAGTTTGATGAGAAAGGGAGGGATATTCAGAGTCACGTATTAATTAGATGTGATTCCGGAGCAATATGCGAGACTGGAATAGAGTATTATGCTTTTGGAGGAGACTGCTTCGCGTGGGTTCTAGGAGAGAGAGGAAGAGTGGACGCAGTGCGGGAAGGTAAGCTAACAATAACAGTAGCAGGCTCTCAGCCAGAGATAAGAGAATCCCCACGAAGGGAGCATGGATCATACTTCCTTATAGAAGCCCTTAAGGCCTTTGTGGAATCCATTTTAAATAATACTCAACCACCAATACCAGCTGAGGATGGTGTGAGAGTGTGGAAAGTTGTTGAGGCAGCTTATAAGTCAGCCAAAACTGGCAGCCCGGTTAAAGTACAGTAACACTATATTACTGCAGACCTCAAAGAAGCTAAAGGTTATGTGGTTCTGGGAGATTAAAGAGTTTGGCGGCACTTTTACCTAGAATCCACGCCTTATCCTCCTCACCGACATCTAAGTCTTCTATTCGAGCCACATACGCTGGCAGTAGGTCATGCGGCCCATCCGTTCCGAACAGGACTCTTTCGGCACCAAACTCCTTAACGATTCTCT
>Ga0209080_1000862_pt1 | contig 17361 bp, 19 predicted proteins | sample JNZ110809AmetaG_FD_184123 | JGI IMG/M metagenome (GOLD analysis project Ga0209080, IMG submission 184123) | Hot spring microbial communities from Jinze hot spring, China to study Microbial Dark Matter (Phase II) - JNZ 110809A (SPAdes) (version 3) ...
GGGGCCCATCCTAGAAGATGAGCTGCCGAAATGCAGGGAATTCGGCAAGAACATAGCTATCCAGCTTAATAAGGAACGTGAAAAATGATGGCTTCCATGGCAAGGGACAAGATAGTGGTTTTTGTCAGCTTTTTATGGATTGTTCAGTCTGTAGGCAGACTTTGTTTTGTAGCGTTCGGCACACCAGAGGGAATGGGCCAGTTTCTAGATACGCCTATCTCGCCAACAACATCAATTATGCTTTTTGCCATGTTTCTGCTTTTGGGCGTTTTAGGGCTCATCGCTGCCCTTGGCTTGTTGGCGGGACAGAAGTGGGGTTTCTGGAGCACAATACTGACTAGTTTTGCAACCATCGCCTTCGACTTATGGGGATTAACAATACAATTCACCGCCGCCATCGGCCTAGTCGTACCAACAATATCCATCATAGTTCTATATGCAAGAAAGCGTAAATTCTTACTTAATGGTCGTAAAGATGCTTTTTGAGAAATTGGAGAGAATGGGTTTTAAGTCTTCTTGAACACTGCGATTTCGCGGGTTAGGCTTCTATGTATGTAGACCATGTGGGATTCCACGTGCTTGTAGCCCAATGCCTTGCCTATTTGGGTTATGCCAACCGTTTTTGGCGCCGCCATGCATACGTGCCTGTCTTCGCCGAGCATGTCGTGAACCGCGTTTAAGCATTCTTCGATTATCTGTTTTGTTGTCCGCTTTAGGGTTGTGGCGCTTTTCCCGTAGGGCGGATCCGCCACGACACAGTCTACGGCTTTTACCGGCGGGTTTTTTGCATCCGCCACGATGAGGCCTTCTGGTGTTATGCCGAAATAGGCGAGGTTGGTTCGGCTGCCTTTCACCATTCGCCTTTGGATGTCAGCGCCTAGGACGCGGCAACCTATCAGCGCAGCCTCTATCAGCATGCTTCCGGTTCCGCAGAAGGGGTCAAAAACCAATTCGCCGGCCTTCGGTCTAGCTAGGTTCACCATGCACCTTGCCAGTTTCGGCGGCATCGCCGATGGATGGAAAAAGGGCTTGTTTTTTGGGCGCCTCTCCATGAAGGGTTTAGGCGGAACATCCGCCAACTTCAAACCGAAAACCAACTTGCCGTCTGTTAGAATTCCCATAAATGTTTTCTGGGGTTCTTGAAGGTTCACTTTTGCTTTTTCAGCCATGCCTAAGATTATTTCGCCAAACTTCCGCTCCAAAGCAAGTCCGTCAACATGTCTGGCGTGGTTTTTCACGTGTTTTATGCGAACTGCGAAACTTTCGCCTTTCTCTAGAAGGAGGCCAGCATTTACTGAGCGTAAGGCTTTAATCGCCTCGATTGGGTCGGCTTCGCATGTGAAAAGCTCCAATGCGCAAAGTCTGGTTAAGGCTGCCCGCCTTTTAACGGCTTCCACACATTTAGCGTCGGCTTCAACCCTCAAAACTTGGTCAAGTGCTCCAAGAACCGTATAGGTGTAGCCTTCAGCCTCGAAAATGGCTTTAAGCTCGGCGGTCGGCAGTGTTTCATGTTCCCCTGACAATAGAAAGAAGAGCCTAGCCACTTTGAAGCTCCCGCAGTGCTTGGGCTATAAGCGGCGCCAACGAAACCTTGCTCACGTGGCTGGGAACGCTGTCTGTTCCAATAACCTCTTTAACTCCAGCTTCCCGCAGACGTTTTTCAGCTTCTCCCACCAGGAGCGGATGCACACATGCAGCGTAAACCTCAGCGGCTCCAAGCTCGTAAAGGAGGGTGGCAGCCGCCACAATGGTGCCGCCTGTGCTAATTATGTCATCGAATATTATGGCTGTTCTGCCTTTGACATTGAATTCCCTTTTTTCCACGCTTACAAGTCCAGTGTAACGGTCCCGATGTTTCTCCAAGTAGCCGCACTCACAGCCCAAAACTTTTGCGGCTTCTTGAACTATGCCGACGGCGCCCTTGTCAGGAGCCAACGCAAAAGCGTCCCTAAAGCCTCTTTGCTTGAAGTGTTCAGCCAACAGCGGTATAGCCGAAAGGTTTCTTGCTGGAAACGGAAACTTTGCCAAAACGTTTTTTTCGTGGATATTTACGGTGATTAAGCTGTCGACACCAGCAGCCTTAAGCATTCTTGCAATGGCTTCTATGCTGATCGGCTCGCCTTTAAGGAAAACCTTGTCTTGACGGGCATAAGCCAAATAGGGAACAACCGCCACAACGGTTTCGGCGTTGTTCCTTTTAGCGGCATCCACCATCAAAGCCAGCTGAATAAGCCGCTGGTCTTGCGGCGGACTCGTGGTCTGCACAATAACCGCTGTTTCGCCTTCAACAAGCCCCTCAATTCTCACGTAAGATTCGCCGTCTGGAAAAGCCTTAAAAAAGACGGGGGTTGGCTCTACGCCCAAAAAGCTGGCTATTCTTTCGCCAAGCTCTTTAGAAGCTGGCCCCGGAAGGATCTTCATTGTACCGCCGCTTTCTAATGCGGCAAACACATCTTTTAGATTTTTCCCGTCGCCCTGTACTGTTCAATGAGTTCTTTGGCTCTGTCCATGCGGATTTTGCGTTCCTCAACCATTTTTTGGGCGACTAGGTCTATCAACTCACCAGTGGCGCCAGCCATAATGGCGATGTTTCTGGCGTGAAGCTCCATGTGTCCTCGCTGTATGCCTTCGTGAGCTAGGGCTCTTAAGGCGGCTAGGTTTTGGGCTAGACCCACCGCCGCAAGAACTTCGGCAAACTCGTTTGCCGTCTTAACGCCGAGAATTTTTAGGCATATTCTGGCTATTGGATGAGTTCGCACCGCTCCGCCAATAATGCCAACAGCCATCGGCAGTTCTATGGAGCCAACCAAGTCGCCGTTCTCGTTTTTCTCCCACGTGGAAAGCGTCGTATAGTGGCCGCTTCTAGCCGCATAAGCATGGGCGCCAGCCTCAACCGCCCGGTGATCGTTGCATGTGGCGATTACAACGGCAATTACGCCATTCATAATCCCCTTATTGTGTGTGGCCGCTCTAAACGGGTCGGCAGCTGCGAAAGCCCAAGCGTTCACAATGCCATCCACAACCTCTTCGCCGCCAACAGCCTCCTTAGGCACGACACACCACGCTCTGGCTAAGCGTTTAACAGCCAAATTCGAAATAATCCGCAGGTAAACGCGTCCGCCTGTGACCCGCTCAACCAATGGAGCAACAGCCTCACACATGGTGTTAACGGCGTTAGCGCCCATGGCGTCCCGAACGTCCACATGCAACTCCACAATGACCATCGGCCCCTGCACCGTGTGAATGACCTTTGCGTCCAAGTCTTTGGCTCCGCCGCCAACGGAAACTAGCACCGGGTCCTGCTCGTTCGCCTTTTTTAGAATTTCCTCCTTAGCCTCCAAAACGCGAAGCCTAGCCGCATAAGGGTCTTTAACGCGAACCACTTGCACCTGCCCAATCATTATTGGCGGAGTACTACTCGTATGGAAGCCTCCGCCCTCCCGCACCATTTTAGCCGCATAGCTAGCCGCAGCCACCACAGAAGGCTCCTCAATAGCCATAGGAATCAAATAATCCCGCCCATTAATGAGAAAGTTCACAGCGATGCCCAATGGCACTGGAAAAGCGCCAACAACATTCTCAATCATGCGGTCAGCCAAGTCCAACGGCAAACCACCAGTATTCTGCAGCAAAGCACACTCCTCATCAGTCAAACCAGCAAACTCCTTAACAAAAGCCAAACGCTCCTTTGGACTAAGCCGATAAAAACCCGAAAACAAAGACGACCTACTCATATCACTTCTACCTTCCTGTTTCAGATTGAACTAGTAATAGCGTTGTCTCGTTTCACATTTAAACTTTGGCGGAAAAAACGTTTTGGTTAAAAGTGGAACTAAGAGAAAAAAGGGAGACTTATGATTTCACATCTAGCCTTAATTCTACGTCCACATAATCGCTTGTGACCGCGTTGTTACTCCATGTAATTTTCCATGTTAAAGTCCACTCTCCACCTGTTCCTATCGAGAGATTTGTTAAAGGATTACCTATTGAACCGTTCCAAACAATCAAAGTATTCTTCAAAGTACCATCTTCGTACATTTCTACAAAAATTGAAGTCAAATTACTAGTGCTACCGCTGCATTTTGTAACTGTAATGTTAAATGTGACAGCTTTGGAACCAGCATTTTTTATTCTTACGACATCATCAAAAATCACCGTTTGTCCTGCAATGCCATCTAAGCCATCAATTGTACATAGTGAACCGACGATGTTAACTGTTGCATTCGGATTTGTTCCCGGACTCCACTGCAATGATGCTCCTGCTACACCAACTTTCGCCTTCAAAAACATTTGTGTGTAAACTGATGCGCTCGCTGTCGCTATCAGTAATGATGACACAAGCAACATTGACAATTTTAGTATTTTTTTGTAGTTTGTTTTCATTTTGTGTTTTCACCTCCTTTTCGTTTTTTCCTTTCTTTTAGGGTTTCTATCCAGATTTTTACGAGGACGTAGGTGCTTAGGGCTAGGACTACGGCGCAGGCTATGGCTAGGGCTGTGGCGGATGCGATGAAGGCTGCCTCTCCCCACGTGGGTTTGTATATGGCGTAGGCGGCGGCTGCGGCTATTATTGTGCCTGCGCCCAGGGCTATGTACCACCATCGTGGTTTGAAGAACACGTATGTGCCCAGTCCCACTACCAGTGTGTCGAAGGCTACTATGCCCACGAAGGTGGCTTCCCAGCCCATTTGAGGAACCATAATAAGCGGGTGAACCGCCACTTCTGCATAGTTGGATAGGAAGAAGACGGCTAATGTTAGTGATGGGATTGTGACGGCTGCCATGAAGATTCTAGCATAGTTCATGAGCCTCTTGACTATGCCTAGGTAAATGTTTACGGCTACAATGTTGGCTAAGGCAACCATCAAATAGAGGAGGCTGTACCAGAAGCGCATGTACTCGCCGAAAGCCATCATGAATTCGCGGCTCACTAGGAGGTGCCCAAAGCCGGCTAGGGCTGCCAGCTGGTAGACGTAGGGCAGTTGCCATGGAAAGTGGCGGTCTAAGAGGCATGTCAGGAGGCTCATGGCTAGGAATAGGTCTATGCCTACCAATGCGAAGAACTCTGGTTGTAGTGGGGAGGGCATGCTTTTCCGCATCCAGACGGTCTTGTTTCTTTTTATTTAAGTCGTGTGAATTCGGAATCGGTATCCGAACTCAATAGTATAAATTTGCAGAATAGAAGATAAATCTTGTGTAGTAATACTTAATACAAACGCTCAACGCTTAGGAAGAGCCAAAGCCGAAATGTTAAAACGCCGTTGAATCTGCCTAGCCAAGGTTTCAGCGTAGCCAATACGGAAATTGTCAGTTATAACAAGCCTTGGCTTGGAGCGTCGCACATACTCCATTAAACCGTCAAAGTCGGAGTGGTCGCTGAGAGCTATCACATACTCTTTGTCGGCTATTTCGCGGCATGGCACGTCAAACTCCCAACCGCTCACGTAAATGCAGAAGCATCCCCGCCCAACCTTGCCCCGTGAACCCATGTGGTAAAAGGCTACGCAAGGATGGTTTCGTTCAAGCATGCTCCGGAACTCTTTCTCCTCAAGCCTATAAACCCGTCCAATTCGCATGCCGTGTTTTTCGCAGATTTTCGACACTTGGAAAACTTTTTCAGGCGCAAGAAACGGAGCCTTCAAACCAGCCTCATGGAGGATTTGCATAACCTCTTGGAGTTTCCCGTGATAACCGAAAACATAAACTGAGCCGTGTTTTAGGCCCTCTTCCACAAGGGAGACCAGCATCTCTTTGACGTCTCGGTTGAAAGGGCGCCTGCATGAAGGACTGCCGTAAGTGGCTTCCATTACAAGGATGTCTGCGTCCAGTACTGGTGTTCCTTCAAGTCTGAAGTCGCCCGTATAAACTATCCTTGCACCTTCAGCGTCTTCGACAAGCACTTGGGCCGCGCCTAGAATGTGGTCTGCTGGGAAAAGGGTTATGGATTCTTCGCCATACTGCACTGTTTTGCCGTAATCCATGGTTTCCACGTACCCGCCCATAAGGAATAGGGGGCTTCGCATAACGTCAATCAAGTCTTTCGTGGCTTTCGTCATCAGAACTTTTTCGCATGTACGGAGACTCTGCTGCAAGCCAATCATATGGTCCGCATGTGCATGGGTCACAATCCTTAATGGTTGAGACTCGTCGAAGGCGTCGCACGCCACGCTTTTGCCCAGAATCACGGCGCCCCTATCGGTTATTGTTGCTTTGGTGGACAAATTCTAAGCCACCGAATAACCGGCAAAGTCATTTATTAAGGCGGCGATAAACTTGACGCCTTTAATGAAGCTTTCAATCCTCAAGTTTTCGTTGGGTGCATGAGTGTTCGATTCTGGATGGCCGCAGCCGGCCGAAACCACTGGCAAGCCTAAAATGTTTCGGAATAGGTGCATGGGGCCAGAGCCAGCGCTTAACGGGTAAATCACTGCTTTTTCGCCATAAACTTTTTCGGCAGTTTTTGCGATTAAGCTCACAAACGGGTCGCTGACCGGCGTTTTAACCGGCTCTGTGGAACCGTACCGAACTATTTCAATGTCGCTGAAGCCATGCGCTTTCAAATGACGCGTCAACTTTTCGAGTATTTCGTCTGGCTTCTGATTTGGAACAAGTCTAAAGTCCAGTTTAGCCATAGCCTCTTTGGGCAAGACAGTTTTAGAGCCTTTACCCGTGTAGCCGGACAGCAAACCGTTTATGGTGCATGTAGGCTGGAAAAGCAACGCTTTTAGGGCTTCAAAGCCCGACAAGCCTTTCAAAAACTGGTTTAGGCCAAGCTCTTTTCTGAGCTCCTCCTCTTCAAATGGAATGTTCCTCAAGCATTCAATTTCCTCATCAGAGGGAGGTTGAACCTTGTCGTAAAAGTCTTCTATGAGAATTTTTTCGTTCTTATCTTTCAGCATGTTTAAAGCCCAGACAAGCCTCCAAGCTGCGTTTGGAATTAGGGGTGCATTGGCGGAATGAACATCCTTAAGGGCGCATTTAGCCCGCAGCTCGACGGATAAAACTCCTTTCAAGCCCAAATAAAGGTGGGGTCTTCCACGCCTATCGGTGCCTCCGAACTCCCAAACGGCGGCGTCCGCCGAAAAAAGCTGCTTGTATCTCTTAACTATTGGCTCTAGGTTTGGGCTTCCAATTTCCTCTTCGCCGTCCACAACAAACTTTATGTTTACCGGAACACTGCCAACGGTTTCTAAGTAGGCTTGAACCGCCTTAAGCCTTGAAACAAGGTTTCCCTTATTGTCCACGGCGCCCCTGCCATACACTTTTCCGTCGGCAATTTCACCACCAAAAGGCTCATATTTCCACTCCTCTAAAGGCTCTGGAGGCTGCACATCATAATGATTATAGAACAGAAGGGTTTTAGCAGCTCTCTTAGATTTGACTTCGCCATATATGACTGGGTGTCCCTTTTCGCCTTTCAAAATTTTTGCGGAAAGTCCGACTTCCCGCATCATTTCTTCAACTAATTCAGCACAGTCCTCTATGCCCTCGCCCTTGGCTGAAACGCTCGGTTGCCTAACAAGCCTAACAAGGTCTTGGACAAAAGCGTCTGCATGTTCGTCAACATAACGGTAAATCCTCTCCAAACTCATGATGCCCACACTCACTGGGCTGTTTTTGGTGCAAGCCAGTCAATGAGCTGCCTTGGGTTTTCGCATTTAATCTGCACCTTTATCGGACCTAAGGGTGATTCCGCTACAGCCTTAGAAAACGAAACGTGTCCAACGTAGGCCACTTGCTTGTTCAAGTAGAAGGTTATGGTGTTCCCACTTAAGCCTTCAAAAAGTGCGCCTCGGGCTGCGTCGCGAATGCGTTCCCTTCGTAGCAAATTGTAAAGTTTCGTTAGGGCTTCGAGGCCTTTTGCCTCCGCGGTTAGCAGGCTTCCCTTTGCCAGCGACTTTGTTTGGACTGGAATGTTGCCGAACATGTTTTCCAAAGCTTTTCTCACCTTCTCCTCGGATTCTGTGGGGTTTACTTCTACCTCAATGTAAACTTCTACCTCATCCATTTGGCCTCAATCCTCCTTAAAATTTCCGCCGCTTGCCTTTTAGCGGCGGCTAAACTGCCCTCGTTGACTATCATGTATTCAGCCAAGGCTATTGCATTTCCAAGACCCACGCTTAGCTCCCGCATGTCCCTTTCACGGAAAACCTCCCAGCTCTTTGGATCATCGCTCCTCTGTCTATGAAAAAGCCGTTTAAACCGCGTTTCAGGCGACGCGTGTACAGCTACAAGCACAAACCTTGGGAAGTTTCGCTTAAACTCTTCAACTTCGGCTAGGCTTCTTATGCCGTCCACAACGACCTTGTTCTCCACCATTCCAGCAATTTTTGGAGCACAACGCTTAGCTATGACGGCTTCGCCTTCCAAACGTCTCAACTCCAACATGATGCGCCCAAGGTTTTCGGGAGTAGGCTCCAAACCCCGATTTTTTGCTTCTTCTCGCACTTCGTCGCCCATGACAACGACGCCGTAACCGTTAGCCTTTGCCACATTAACCACAATGGATTTTCCAGCGCCGGGCATGCCAGTCAAACCAACAACAAGCTTACTGTTGTCCACTCAAAGCCCTTCTCGCCATCTTCTAATAGCAATGCGTCTCAAACAATTAAAAGCGTTTACGGAATTCACACTTCCATGCGTGTTTTGGAAAACTTCAATGGATAACCTTTTATCTTTTTGTTTTAGGTTGCTCCTTTTAGTGGTGACTTGGTTTTGCCTTCCATGTGTTGTTCTCGATGGTTAAAGCATTTATGAAGGTTTTGGGGTAAAGGATATGCGAAGGGAATGATTGATGCCTGAAGCTATAAGAAGTTTTATAGCCTTTGACATTGAAGACTCTGGCGTTTTGGAAAACATCACTAAAATGCAGAAGATTTTGGCTGGAACAGGCGCAGACTTGAAGCTTGTTGAACCGCAGAACATTCACATAACTCTGCGTTTTTTGGGCAACATAACGCCAGCAATGGTTGACAAAATTTACGAGGGAATGCGTAAAGTTCAATTCACGCCTTTCAATGTCAAGATTCAAGGTTTAGGCTCTTTCCCGAGTCAAAGGAATCCTAGAGTTGTTTGGGCTGGGATTAGAGAGGGATCTGTTCAACTTCGAGGGATCTTCGAGCAGCTGGAGCCTTTCCTTCGAAGTTTAGGCTTCGCCCCAGACCCGAAAGGTTTTAGCCCCCACTTGACCATTGCCCGTGTGAGGTCTGGACGCAACAAAGCGCAGCTAATTAAATGCTTGATGGAAAACGCAAACTTCGAGTTTGGAACCGTGAAAGCCAACTGTTTGAGACTTAAAAAAAGCGACCTAACGCCTAAAGGACCTGTCTACACAACGCTTAGAGAATATTGTCCACAGGGCTGAGCCTATGCCCCCACAAGACACTCTTGAGGCTGTCTGCAAAACAGTTTTGGACAAAATAACCCCCAAACCAGATGAACGCGAAAGAATAGAGGGTTTAGCGCAAAAGCTGGAGAAGAAAGTCGCCGAAATTGCAGAACATTTTGGCGTCAAGATAACGGTACGTCTTGAGGGTTCCGTGGCTAAGGACACATGGCTCAGCGGTGAACCAGACATAGACATTTTCATGCGTTTGCCCCCAAGCATACCACGCTCCTCCCTTGGCGAAGTTGCCCTAAAAATAGCAAGAAAAGCCACTGAAGGCACAAAACAAGTGGAACGGTTTGCCGAGCACCCGTATCTCGAAGCGTTCGTGGAAGGTGTCCGCGTTAACATTGTGCCGTGTTATGACGTTAAAAGCGGAGAATGGTTAAGCGCCACCGACCGAACACCCTACCACACGGATTACGTGAAAAAACATTTAGAACCCTCAATGCGCGGCGAAGTTCGCCTCCTAAAAAAGTTCATGAAGGGCATAGGCGTCTACGGCGCAGAAATAAAAGTCGGCGGGTTCAGCGGATACCTCTGCGAGCTCCTCATAATTCATTACGGCTCTTTCGTGAACGTTCTGAAAGCTTTCGCCCAACACAAACAGCGAACAATCATAGACACAGAGGGTCATTATAAGGGCAGAGAAGACGAACTCCCACTGTTATTCAATGAGCCCTTAGTTATGATAGACCCTGTGGACAAGGGGCGAAACGTTGCCTCAGCCGTGCAACCCCAAAAACTATACACCTTTGTGGCGGCAGCCCGCGCTTTCCTAAAAAAATCAAGCCTAAAGTTTTTCTATCCGCCAGAAACAATGCCACTAACAGCTGAAAAATTGAAGGAAACTTTGCAAGACCGTGGTTCCGCGCTGCTTTTTGTGGTTTTCGGCAAAGTGGACGCTGTTCCAGACGTTTTATGGGGACAACTTTACAAATCCCAGCGTTCGCTGGTGAAACTTTTGGAGACAAACGATTTCAAGGTTCTGCGGCACACCGCTTGGAGCGACGAGGAAAACTTAAACACCTTCATATTCGAACTTGAAAGCCGCCACCTTCCATCGGTCAAGAAGCATCTTGGACCACCGCTGGAAAAAACCGCAGATTGTGAAAAGTTTTTGGCTAAACACATTGCAAGCCCCGAAACGGTTTCCGGGCCTTATATTGAGGATGGAAGATGGGTTGTGGAAATTAAGCGAAAATACACGGACGCATCTGTGCTGTTAACTAAAAAACTTAAAGATGGTGGAAGAAACGCTGGCGTAGCTAGAGAAATAGCCAAAACCATAAACAAAGGCTTCAAAATTTTTGTGAACGAGGAAATAGCTGAAGTTTACGCTGAAAACCGAGAATTCGCAAAATTCTTGACAGATTTTCTCGAGGGCAAGCCTAAATGGCTAGAAAACACCGTAAAAGATTGCTGTAAGCAGGGAAATGCCTAAAAGCCAACAGTAAATGGCGAAAAGGTAGAATTTTCCGTTAGCTAAAATTTTCCAAAGAAGTTTTAAGGCTAAATAACCGACGGTCATGGCTGCAACCGCTCCGGCGGAAATTTCGAAAAAGCCGAATGTTGAGGTGAACAGTGCACTGTACTCTTCATAAAGCGTCAAGGCTAAAGCGCCAACCACAGCTGGAACCGACAATAAAAAGGAGAACTTAAACGCTTTTTCACGTTTGACCCCAAGAACGAGCGCAACAGCAATGGTTAGTCCGCTTCTTGAAAGCCCTGGAACAACAGCTAAACCCTGCGCAACTCCCATCAAGAAAGCCTCCCTATAACGGACGTCGGCAAGTCTTTCCCTCCCAATTTTCGTAAGCCAGAGAAAAAGGCCGCAGACAACAAATGCCAACGCTGTGGTTGAAAGTTCTTGGAAAATGTGTTCCAAAAATTTGTAGAAAAGCCATCCTATAACCGCTGTTGGCAGCATACCAACAACTATGAGGGGTATAAGCTTTCCATGCTCGGTTTTAAAGTTTAAATTTGCAAGCGCTTTCAAAATGGCTGCAACATCGCTCCTAAAAAAAGCCAAAACAACCGCCAACGTCCCAACGTGCAGGGCAACATCGAAAACCAGCGGAACTTTCAAGCCGAGAACATTCTCGCAAATCTTCAAGTGTCCCGTGCTAGATATGGGAAGCCATTCTGTAAAACCTTGAATCACGCCAAGCACAACAGCCTTAAGCAACTCGTCCAAACGGCACGCCAACCTTTAGCCTTTAACTCTGCAAAGTTAACCTTTAAAAAGTTGCCACACTTAACCTAAAGGCTAAAACTCGCATAACGGTGAAACGTCTTGAGCGAATATCCGCCCGGAAGCCCAGAAGACCGTGAAATGTTGGCTAAAATGCCTACGGAAAAACTTTTGGACTATTTCTTTCTTCAAATCAGGAATTTGTGGCGCGTGGATGGCTTATACTTTCTCGAAATTGAGAAACGTTTCGGAACAGAGGCAGCCACCCAAATAGACACACATGTATGGGAAGCCATGGCGGTTTTAGAGGCTAAAAGCTTACAGAAAATGTTCGAGATAAGTGAAAACCCAGACGTCCCAACAATCATGAAGCTTTTACGTTTAACAAGCTGGGCTCTAGATCAACCCTTCAAAACAATAAACGTGTCTGCTGATAAAGCTGTTCTAAGCATAAACCGTTGCAGAACTCAAGAGGCTAGACTGAAAAAGGGACTCGGCGAGTTTCCATGCAAAAATGTGAGGTTCGGCTACTTGAAAGCTTTTGCAAAAACCCTAAACCAAAACGTGGAAGTCAACTGCCTTGTATGTCCACCCGACAAGCATCCAGAAAACCTATGGTGCAGCTGGGAATTCAAACTTCAAAGGTGAAAGCCCAAAGAAAACTGGAACAGAAAAAGATTTCGACTCCATTTACGCCTTTAAAATAGCTTAGTACCTTCTTTTCTGATTTCTTCTCTTCATCCAGCACTCTCGGCAGTAAACTGGTCTGCTTGGGTCTGGAACGAATGGAACTTCACATTCTTGACCGCAATCAGAACAGACTGCCTTGTGCATCTCTTTAGACATTTTCACATTTCACTCCTTACATGCTTATTGTGCAAAAACCGCTAGCAAAAGCAGTCTTGCACGCCGCCATGTAAAGTGAAAGCCACTTATAAGAGTTTCCATAACTTGTATATTACACCGAGTCCACAGCTTGGTCTTGTTTAAAGTCAGAATCGGAGTGTTTAGTTTAGCTAAAGATTCCGCGTTCATAACTTTTAATGCTTACCCTTTCGTGAAAAATTACGAGATGTTTGAGAGGCATCGACCATGAAAGTTTTGATGCAAGAGGATGCCCAGAAAATAGCCGTTGAATTCTTGAAGAAAAGGAAGAAGACTGAAAAAATTGATGTTTCCTCTGTTGAGCAAAGGGAAGGCTGTTGGGTTGTCAGGGGAACATGTCCCATAGATCTTGAGGGGCATCCATGGGCTGAACGTTTCGAGGTTGTCATAGACTCTAAGGGGAGAATAAAATCCACGGACTTCTCGCTTCTGTGATCCATCCAACTTTTGTTTTGGTTGCAGCAAAGTTTCAAAACTTATTTAAGGCTAGGCTTCCAGAAATCTTTCGGAGAGGAGTAGCTTCCTTGTTTAGCAAGATTCTCGTCCCTTTGGATGGCTCTGAGCATTCCATGAGGGCTTTAGACATAGCCATACAAATAGCCAAAAAGTTCAACAGCAAACTCACGCTTATCCACGTTTACTCCGTCAGCGTTAGACCGGTTCCCGTACCCGAACCGGCAACCTTCGCTCCCGGCATTCCGATGATGGCTCCCGCGGAGTATTCAAGGGTTGCCGAGGCTGTCAAAAGTGCGGGTGCAAGGATATTGGCTGAGGGAGCGGAAAAAGTAAAAGGTGAAGGCGTTGAGGTGGACACTTTGTTGAGGGAGGGGCACACTGTTCACGAGATAGTAAGGGCTGCTGAGGAGGGCAAATTTGACCTAATCGTTATGGGTGCGCGAGGCTTAAGTCGTATAAAAGAGATAATCCTCGGAAGCGTCAGCGACGGTGTCATCCGAAACGCCCCATGCCCTGTTCTCGTGACAAAATAGACGCCTTGTAGTTGCTTGGACCCCCACGTGGAGGAGTCTGACAGCTTCACCAAAAAGTTTATTTTTATGTCCTAAACGGGATTCTTTCACCCATTGGAGGCAAGCCGACTCCGAAATGTGCGAAATGTATGTGGATGAAATGATTCGGGGTTCCGCGGTGGCTTCAGCAGGAGGAATAATGCATGCTGGAGTCATCCCGCGCGCTCATGCTTGCATTAGCTTTAAGTACCTTATACTCTTTAGGAGTCGGCTTGCTAGGCCCCATATACCCAATATTTGTCATTAACCGGTTCTCCGCAACAATCGTGGATGTTGGTCTTCTGTATGCGCTTTTCTGCGGAGTTGCAGCCATATTCAAAATGGTTGCTGGAAAACTGGCGGACACTTATGGCAAGGAACGCGTTTTCTCCGCGGGTGTTCTAATGGGCGCACTGTGTTCTTTAGGCTACATTTACGTGCCAAACATAACCAGCCTCTATCTAATCGAATTCCTGTTTGGAATCTCCTATGCGTTGCAAAGGCCGTCCATACTGGCCTTGATGGTCGACTTAGGCCAGCAAAAGAAAAGCGGCACAATCCTCGGAATGTTCGAATCTATATACGACATAACAGAAGCCGTGGCAGCCCTCCTATCTACGGTGATAATCACAAGGGTTGGGTTTGAAACCCTATTCTTCATATGTTCCGGATGTCAGGCAACCACAGGCATTTTTGTGCTAAAATACAAACGTTAAAGTTATTATTCCGTGTTTGGTTAATGCTCAATAGCCTCTGAAGCCCGGTGGTGTAGCGGTCAAGCATGGGGGCCTCTGGAGCCCCTGACGGGAGTTCGAATCTCCCCCGGGCTACCAACACCTGCTCCAGCTTATCTAATCCTTTAATCCCCTTTCTAGGCGTTCTCGTCTAGTTTTTTCCACCATAAGTTCAACTTGTTTGGGGGCTGTTCCAATGTAGTTTTGTGGGTTTAACGCTTCGTCTATTTCTTTTTCGCTTAGTTTTGCGCTTACGGTTTTGTCTTCTAACAGGACTTTTTTGAATGGAACTTTTTCCATTTCGCTTTTTATTGTGAGTTTGCGTAGAAGCTCGTGGGCTTCTTGGCGGCTTAACCCTTTCTTTGTTAGGGCTATCATGACAGCTTCAGACATAGCTCTTCCTTGGGTTAGTTCTATGTTTTGGCGCATGCGCTCCTCGTTCACGTAAAGGTTTGCCACAACGTTTGTCATCAAATAGAGCATGTAATCCACGAGTATACATGCTTCTGGTAGAATGAAGCGTTCAGCCGAGGACTGGGTCAAGTCGCGTTCATGCCATGTCACCACGTTTTCCAAGGCTGGTATGGCAAGGCTTCGGACTATGCGGGCTAGTCCGCAAACGCGTTCGCATGTTTCTGGGTTCCGCTTGTGGGGCATAGTTGAGCTTCCCACTTGTTTTTCCGCTTCGAAGGGTTCAGCCAGCTCGCCGATTTCTGGTCTTTGAAGTTCACGGATTTCTGTGGCGAAGTTTTCAAGGCTTGTGGCAATCAAAGCTAGTAGGCATATCAACTCGGCGTGACGGTCTCTCTGCACGATTTGTGTGGAAATATCCGCTGGCTTCAAGCCCAGCTTTTGCATGACAAGCTCTTGAATTTTCATGGCGTGTTCGCCTAGCCCCGCCTGTGTACCAACGGCTCCGCTCATTTTGCCGACCAACACTCGTTCACGGCATTGTCTAAGCCTTTGTATGTGGCGGGCGATTTCCCTCATCCAAACCGCAAATTTGAAGCCTAAAGTTATGGGCAAAGCGTGTTGCCCGTGGGTTCGCCCCATCATCAACGTATCCTTATAGCGTATTGCTTTCTCCATCAAAACCCTTTCAAAATCGTTTAGGCGCCTCTCTATAACGTCCAAGGCTTCTTTCAGTTGGAGGGCTGTCGCAGTATCCACGATGTCATAGCTCGTGGCGCCTAGATGTACATATGCTCCACTTGGACCGCATGCCTCCGCGAGCGCCCTTACAAGAGCCATAACATCGTGTTTGATTTCCCGTTCGATCTCTTTTACGCGGGCAAGCTTCACATGTTCAAGCGATGCAGCAGCCATAATCTGTTCAGCGTCTTCTCGCGGTATATTGCCAACTTGGGCGTGCGCCCAAGCCAATGCGGCCTCCACATCCAACATTTTTTGGACGCGGTTTTCTTCCTCGAAAATGCGCCTCATTTCAGGCGTGCCATAACGTCCAGTATCAATTGGAAGGATTGGCAAATTTTTCGCCTCCTAAAAGGGGATAGCTGCGTTGAGGATTAATGTTTTTCCCAGTTTTGGATTATTTGCCCCAGCAGTCTCATGTCTGGAATTACATAAGCGTCCCAACTTGAAAACTTAAAGGAGTTGTTCACGTTTCTATCTATGAGGACGGCTTTCATTTGAGCAAGCACGGCGCCCGCCAAATCTTCGAAAAGGCTGTCGCCCACATGAACAGCTTCATAAGGCTTAACATTAAACCTGGAAAGGGCTTTTACAAAAATTTCTGGTTTAGGCTTTGAAACTCCAACTTCATCAGCGTAAAACTGTTCATCTATAAACCTCGCTAAACCAGCCTTTTCAAGCAGAATTCTGTTAATTTTTCCAGGCCAAAAGACCACGTTGCCGATAACTATAACGGTTAACCCTAACCTCTTTATGTGGCTGAGGGTTTCAAAGGCTCCATCCAATACATAATGTTCAGGTCTACCTTTTTCCGCGGCGTTTAATATTGCCCTTTCAACGTTTTCTGGCTTTACGTTGAGAAAACCCGCTACAAGCTTTAGGGCTGAGGGCACTATTTCAGGGTCGCTGAAACCGCCAGCTCTTCTCACAGCTCTTACGCGTCTATACCCGTCTATGAGTTTTTTCTCTAGAATTGTTGGCTGTTCGCCCAATATTTTGGACAGTTCTACGGCGACATCTCCATAGAAAGCCTTAACTGACAAAAGTGTGTCCCAAACGTCAAAACTGACAAGTTTAAGCTCTCCAACAGGCATTGCTCTTTCCACCGCGCCTTTCACCATCTGGAACAGAACTTTAAAATGGTTAAAACCGTGAATGAGAAATATTTGTGTTGTGCTGGACGTCAAGGTTGAACTTCAATGAAAGCAGTTGTAGCGGTTTTCAACAAAAAGGGAAAAAACGCCGTCAAAAAAGTAGCAGTAATGCTTGACGCTTTAGGGCGCCGGGGAGCAGACTCCTTCTGCATAGCTACACCAAAAAATATCGTTATAGAACCCTCCATTGAAAAGCTTCCAGTCGAAAATTTTGAATCTTCAACAGCCCTAGGACAAGTTTTTCTAAAAGTGTTGGCTGGAGATACGCTTCAACTCACACACTTTGGAAAGTCAACAATCCTCCTTGACGGAAGAATCTACAATCCTCCCCTAGAAAATCTAAAGGCAGCTTTTACTGAAAAGCTTCAGGACGGCAACTCTTCCGCATTTATAAAGAATGCAATTAGGGAATTTGATGGGTTCTTCGCTATTTTGGCAGTTGAAAACGATAGATTAGTTGTTGGCAGAGACCCGTTGGGGCTGTATCCCCTATACTATGGGGAGAACGATGATTTTTTCGCAGTGGCATCGGAGCGCAAGGCTCTATGGAAAATTGGCATCCAGAAGACGAAATCTTTCCCGCCGGGACATTTGCTGATTGCAGATAAAAAGGGCTTCAAAACGTGGCTTGTTAAAACCCCACAGAGACTTGTCCACCCGCCATCTGAGGATGAGGCGGTAGAGACGCTTCAGAAGCTACTGTTGCAGTCAATCACTGAAAGAACGACTGGTCTGAACGAGGTTGCAGTAGCCTTCTCGGGAGGGTTAGACAGCAGCATAATCGCCTTCTTAGCCAAGAAGATAGATGTTGATGTACATTTAATCCATGTTAGCCTAGAAAATCAACGTG
>Ga0209080_1000866_pt1 | contig 17294 bp, 11 predicted proteins | sample JNZ110809AmetaG_FD_184123 | JGI IMG/M metagenome (GOLD analysis project Ga0209080, IMG submission 184123) | Hot spring microbial communities from Jinze hot spring, China to study Microbial Dark Matter (Phase II) - JNZ 110809A (SPAdes) (version 3) ...
CTGAAGGCTTCGTACCCCATCTCGTACTTCTTGATCCGCACCGTGGTCAGCGTGGGACAAACGTAGGAAGCGTAGACTATGTCGTCGTACCCCACAACCGCCACGTCGTCCGGTATCCTGTAACCCAGCTCCCTCAAAGCCTTCATGGCCCCAAACGCCATGAGGTCGTTGTAACAGAATATGCCGTCGAACTTCAGACCTCTCTTGTGCGCGTTGTAGACGGCTTCGTAGCCGTCCTCTATGTCTATGTCGGTTATGATCACGTAATCGTCACGGAGTGGTATCCCGTATTCTCTCAACGCTTTCTTGTACCCTTCAAGTCTCATGTAGGCCGCCGACTTGAACAGGTAGCCGTTTATCATCAGCACGTTTCTTCTACCCTTTTCTATCAAGTGCTTCGTTGCAAGGTAACCACCCTTCACCTCGTCGCTGTGTATCTCGTCGACGTCCACACCTTCAAAATGTCTCCCAACTATCACGACGGGAATCTTGCGATCGACTAGAACCCTTATGTCATCGTCTTTCTCTTGAACTGGGGCTATGAGAAGCCCGTCTACCCTTCTTTGAAGGAGCGTTTCTATGGCCTTCACCTCGTTTTCGTAGATCCTTTCCGTGTTCATCAAGATGATCTGATAGCCATACTTTCTGGAAGCGGCCTCTATACCCTTCAAGACTTCCGAATAGAACGGGTTGGCGCTGTCGGCCAGAATCACCCCGACGATGCGGGTTTCCCTGCTTCTCAAAGAAGAAGCCGTGAAATCTTTCACGTATCCCAATTCCCTCGCTATCTCGAGTATCCTCCTCTTCGTTTCCTCGCTGATGTCTGGTTTGTTGTTCAAAGCCCTAGAGACTGTGTTTATCGAGACACCTGCCCTTTCGGCTATGTCTTTGATGGTCACGAACTTCTTCTTCACAAGGAGAACCCCCTCACTCCCTCCTCAAGAGTTGGAAGTCGTCCACGAATCCCCAGTCACCCGCCCTCCCTTTGACTGAAACGCCAACTCTAACCTGACCTGTTGTTACTTCGACCGTCACCTTTGGATTCTTCCACTCGAGCCATCCTGTGGTGTCCACTTCCAACCTCTTCTCTTCACCGCCATACCCACTCACCTTGAGAATGACTTTACCACCTTTTATCCCCTGAACCCAAAAACTCAACTCGTACACTCCCTTCGGAAGGTCCTTGACTTCCTGGTAGATCTCGAATTCGAAGCTTTCGTCCAGCCAGTAGTTGACCGCGTACCTTCCATCGTGGGCGTTGCTTGGTGGATTCGCCAAGACCACCTTCACCGCCCGCTTGTTACCCGATACCTCCCAGGGTGCGAACTCTCCCGTTTCGAAACTTGGGTTCTTCAAATAATTTCTGCTGCCACCGACCTCGAGGCGGGCAACAACGGAGATGTCTAATCCTTCAACACGGCCGACGATCTCGTACGTGCCAGGCCTTTCCACGATGCTGGGATCCGACAACGCCCACTCGACAGGATGAGATCGGATGGAATCGTCTGAAAACACAACCTGTACTTTTTCCGGGAACTTTGGTATCTCGCCCAAGGTTGTCTTGAGTTCGATCGGTAAAACCTCGACGATCTGGAGGGGGACTGGCTTTCCCTCGTACACCAGCTTGAACACGTCTAGGGATGGAAGAGCGTTCCCCTTAAAATCGAACAACGCTTGATTTTCCCAAGGATTCCCCTCCCCCGCCTTCCAACCAGCCCCCTTCACAGGGATCCAGGCACCCTCCCAGTAGAATATCCCTAAACCCCTACCGTTTGGCACTCCCTTCACGATCTCCATGAGGTCCCTGATGAAGGATGCCTGACCTTGAACCGTCGCTTTGTAACCTCCCTGGAGTTCCATGTCCTTCCCACCGAAGATGTTCGGATGTCCATCCGCGTCATCAAGGGTCCAAGCGTAGGCGGTCTCGACGATCAGGACGTCCTTTTGATACCTCTGCGAGATATCGTACAGGTTCTTCTTCAGATCTTCGAGAGTACCGTGCCAATAAGGATAGTACGAAACACCGATCACGTCGAAGTCCACGCCTCTTCTTGTTATCTCGTCGAAGAACCACCGGTAGAGGCTGTTGTTCCCTCCGTCAGCCAGATGCACGACCACCCTTATGGAAGGGTCGACCTCTCTGACCGCCTTGATCGCCGCCTTCAGGAGTTTCACGAAGTTGTCGAACCCGCCCGCGCCCGGTCCGGAGATCATACCGTCGGGCCAGAGGAACCCGTTGTTGAGCTCGTTACCGACCTGTACCATGTCGGGAAGGGCGCCGTTTCTCTTCATGTGGTTGAGGACCATCTTCGTGTAGGAGTAAACCGCCCTCTCCAAAAGGTCCCCGCGCAGGTGTTTCCATTCCTTCGGTTTGTTCTGCTTACCTGGATCCGCCCACCAGTCGCTGTAGTGGAAGTCCAAAAGGACTTTCAATCCTAGGCTTTTGGCCCTTTTTGCGATCTCCGTCATGTTGATGTGATCGCAGTTTCCACCACCCAACGGATTTCCTGCCTCATCTTTCGGATCGTTCCACACCCTCAACCTGATCCAGTTCACCCCGTGATCCTTCAGTATCTGAAGGCAATCCTTCTCGATTCCGCCGTCGTAGAATTTTCCTCCCAACCTCTCGATCTCGTACAGCATGGAAACATCTACGCCTCTCACGAAATCGGACGGGAGGTCCGGTATTGGGTTCACAAAGATACCAAAGGCGCTCACCCCCAGCATCAGAAACAGAAACGCCCCTTTCATCTTCTCTCCTCCTCAACCCTTGACGGCACCCCTCGTGAGGCCACTGACGAGATACCTTTGGAGCGACAAGAACAGGATCACCATCGGCATCATCCCCAAGAGCGCCGCCGCAGTGAACAGTCCCCACTCCGTCTCGTAGGGTCCCGTGGCGAAAGCATTCAAGCCGAGCGCGTACGTGTAGTTCTCTATCCGCTGAAGTACGATTCTTGCCACCACGTACTCGTTAAACGTTCCTATGAAAACGAGCAAGAACACCACCGTTAGGATCGGCCTTGCGAGCGGCAGAACAATCTTGTAAAAGCTCTGAAACCTCGTGGCCCCATCCACTATCGCCGCTTCTTCGAGCGAGTCGGGTATCGTGTCGTAGAACCCCTTGATCAAGTACATGTTGTAGGCGATACCCGTGAGGTAGGCGAAGATCAAACCACCGAGCGAATCCACACCCATGAAGGGGATGTACTTCCCCAAGAAGTTCAAGAGGTCGTATATGGCGATCATGAAGATGACGCCGGGGAACATCTGTATCAGGAGGAGTGCCATGATTCCGTAACGCCTTCCAAAGAACCTCATCCTGCTGAACGGATAAGCGGCCACAGCGCAGACGGCCGTCGTTATAAAAGCCACCACCAACGAGACGACGACAGAGTTCAAGACCCATCTCCAGAAGTAATGTTTGGTCTTTTGTTTCCATATCTGGTCTATCCTGAAGAGCTGACTGTCCACGTTTCTCAGATCCCTCCTGAGATCCGAGAAGGGCAGCACGTCCATCAACGTTCCTGCCTTTCTCGCTGCCACCGACATCTCCGCCCTTACCCTACTCACGAAATCCATCTTCACCAAGTCGTAGGCGTTGTTCAAAATCTCAGATGTCACGAAAACGCCGGATGAGGCCACCCTCAAGAGTTGGTCGGAAACGTTTTCAAAGTCCTTTAACTGTTGTTCGAACTTTCCGAGCACGTCTCCCAGGTTTCTCGAGAAATTCTCGAATTTGGAAACGAAGGTGCGATACTCTTCTATCCACCTCATCTTCTCAAGTGTTTCACGGACGACTTTCAAAACCTCGTCTTCCTCACCACGAGGTCTGTAGCTGTTCGCGAAGTTCCTGAGAAACTCGATGAAGGCAGAGTATTTGAGCAAATCAGGTGTTCTCAATCCCTTGATCGTTTCGAGGGAGTCGATCCTCTCTCGAAATTGATGAGTGAAGACCTTCAGGGATAAGGTCCTCCTAGGTTCTTCCAGGGATTTCTCCAAGGCCTCCACCTTTTTCTTCAACGCTTCCTTATCCCTGCTCAAGGCTTGAAGCTCTCTCTGAAGTTTTTCGATCTCTCCGTTCAATTCCTTGAGGAGCGAGAATTTGCTCTCAAAGACTTCCAGGTTGTTGGAAAGCTCCGTTAGGGACCTCTCAAGCCTTGGATACAAGTTCTCGTAGGCTTTCACTAAATCGGCATAAGCGGTCTTCGACCTGACAACTTCATCAATCTCTGAGAGTTCTCCCAACGAAGCTACCACACTTTTCAACCTCTCAGCTAGATCGCGATGGTCGGAGAAAACTTCCAGCTTCTCGAGAACCTCTTTCGAACGCTCGAGAAGGGAAGGAACGGTCCTCAGGAAGATTTCATCGTCTACGAAGAATATCGTTGCCATCTTGGTTTGTTCGAGGTTCCTTTTTAGAGAAACTAACCCAGTCAGCGTTTCAGAAATGCTGGTGAATTCCGGAAACAAATCTCTCTCAAAGATGAGGTTCATCTCCAAGACTTCACCTTGAACGAGTTCTTGCCTTCTCTTGACGCTTTCCAATTCTTTCTGGATGTTCTTCATCTTTTCTTCCAAAGCTGAGAGTTCCCCACGATACTTACCTCCGAGTTGCTCGTAGAAAATCCGAAGTTGTTCAACCGCTGTTTGGAAACCTTCTGGTGAACTCGTATCGATACCTGTGAACTTTTCGAGATCCGTTTTCAAGGCCAGGTGAGCATCGGAAGAGTAACCCCTTTCTCTTAAGACCTCGTAAAGGGCCGCACCGAGTTCCGGAGAAAAGGACAAGCTAGGTACGCTCACCTTCTCTTCCAGTGCCTTTGCCAAATTTACAACCTGTGTCTTGACCGTTTCCGCCCTCTCGCTCATCTTGTTGACCACGTTTTGGTAGGAAGCCTTTGCGGAATCGTACCTCCTCTTCGTTTCGGAGAGATAATCTTTCAGTCTTTTCAACTCGTCGTCTTTCGCCTTCTTCAGCCTTTCATAAGTCCAATCGCTGTAAGGTTTCACTCTCGATAGCATGTTCTGGAGGTTTTGGATCAGGACTGGTATGTTCCTCTCGGGACTCACCAAGTCCCTGTAGTGCTGCACGGTGAGCCTGGAACTGAACAATTTTGTGGAGAACGCAGCCTCGTCCCTCCTGAAAGAAGTCGACACAACCCACATGACTGGGAACACCACAACAACAACCAGGAAGATGAGGACAGGGTGTTTTATGTAATCGCGCCTTTTCTCGACCATCACCTGCTCACCTCTTCAAAGGTGCCGGAGAGTCGGAAATTCAAAAAGCTTATCCCACCCACCAAGAAGAAGATCATTATGGAAATGGCGCTCGCAAAGCCGAAATCTTGGCCCTGTCCCGCCTCGAAGGCGAGTTTGTAGACGTAAGATATGAGGATGTCCGTGTAACCCGTTGGGGTGGTTGAACCTGGGATTGGAGGACCCCCACCCGTGATCAAGTAGATGATGGTGAAGTTGTTGAAACTGAAGGCAAAGCTGCTGACGAGTAAAGGAGCAATGATGGCCATCAGGTAAGGAAACGTGATGTACACGAAGCGCTTGAACTTTCCCGCTCCATCGATCACAGCCACCTCGTAGAGCTCGGGAGGAATGCTCTGAAGGGCCCCAAGGGAGATGGTCATCATGTAAGGAAACGTGAGCCAAACGTTGACCAAGAGAACCCCAACCCTTGCCCAGAAAGGATCGTTGAACCACTTCACCGGATTGAGACCCAAAGCTGGAAGGAGTATCTTGTTTATTACACCGTAACTTTCGTTCAGAAGGCCGTTCCTCCAGACGAGCGCCGAGATGAAGACGGGAATGGCCCAGGGTACGATTAAAAGGGTCCTGTACAGGTTCCTACCCTTCAGTTTTGGATCGTTCAAAACCAAAGCGAAGGGAAGGCCAACCATGAGCGAGAGCACAACGCTCAAGGTAGCCCACACAACAGTCCACAAGAATATCCTCAAGAATGGGCCGGAAATCCTGGGGTCTCGCACGATCCTGAGGAAATTCCTCCAGCCAACGAAATCTATGAATCCAATCAAGAACCTGAGCTCGCCATTTTCGTCCACATCGTAGAAGGCACCTTCTTTCTCCACAACGTCCTTACCGGTGAGGTTGTTCACCAACACCATCTTGCGTCGAACCTTTCCGTCTTCCATCGCCTCCCTGTAGACAAGGCGATACAACCTCTCCACTCTCACGAACTTCCAATCGCCCGTTTCGTCAACCCTGAGGGCGAACTTTCGACCCAGCGGGTCGATGTAATCGGCTCGACTCAGGTGAACTTGACCTATCCTGCTCTTAAAATGGGGAGCGTTGAGCCTCAAAAATTCATCCTCGGAGTAATAAAACGCTCTGTACGTCTTTTCTCCAAGAACTATCATTTTTAGATCCGCCAAGTCTTCAGACCAAGGCACAAAACGGTAGGTCTTCCCTTCAACGTTCACCTGCTCGGCGGTTACAGGAATCATTCTCCCTTCACTCAAGATCACGTTCCTACCCCTTGCCCTCACCGGGACGGGTTTCTCTCCAAGGAAAAGTTGTTCACCAACTTTGAAAACGATCAGAAAATCATCGGTAGGCGTGAGACCGTCGTAGACGACGAAGACCTTGAAAGAAACTTTTTCATCGTCCGCGACGTACGTGAAGTTCGGATCGTATAGGAGTCTCTCCAAGGCTTCTTGTTTGGACATGTAGTGCCCCGTTCCATAGTTGGTGAACGCCACCTTCACCGTGAAGTAAATAGGATACAGCACGAGGATGAAGAGCAAGAAAAGGGCGGGTATGACGTAGCGGTATGGGTATCCCTTGGGATTGAAGACGAAGAAGTTTATCAAGAAAACGAGAGAGTAGAGCACGATCGCCAGTTCGTAATAACCGTTTTTGAAAAGGAAAAATCCGCTCCACAAAAAGAAGGCGTTCAAGAGGGCGAACAGAAACCACAGAAAGAGCTTCAGCAGTTTTTTCAAACCTCTCCCCCCTCAAAGGTAAAGGGGCCGGACCTCCGGCCCCTTCACACCGGTCTCACTTTATCTGAGCCTTGATCCTGTCGACGGCGGTCTTCAAGGCTTCCTCTGCCGTTGCTTTACCGTTGAGTACGAGGTTCAAAGCGTCGTTCATGGCAGCCCACACACCCGCCATTTGAGGAACGTTCGGCATGGGGATACCGTTGGAAGCGCTCTGTGTGAACCCAACCACATCTGGATTGTCTTTTATGAGTTCAAGCACATCTTTCCTGGCGGGAAGCCTTGGATCGGCGAGATAGATCCTGTGCATGGTATCACGCCTCGCTATGAAACTGGTGAGGAACTCTATCGCGATGAGTTTGTTGGGAGACTTGGCGTTCACCATGAAACCTTGAACTCCAACGAAGGGTTTCGCAGGAACGTTCGCTTCCAGATTGGGTATCACCGCAACTCCGTAATCGATGCCGGCATCCTTGTACGCCTTCACCGCCCATGGTCCGTTTATGATCATCGCGGCTTTGCCTTCCCTGAACATCGAATCCATGATCTGGTAGTCGTCGCTGGGTTTGAGGATTCCTTCGTCGACCATTTTCTTCAAGAGCTTCACACCCTTCACGGCACCCTCGTTCGCAAGACCGATGTCTCCCACGTCCAAACCTTTACCCGTATCTTTGAACACGTAACCACCGTATCCGAATATGAAAGGTGCTGCGTAATAGAATTCAGCCGCCGATGTGATGAATCCTCTCACGCTTCCTCCGTATTCTTTGTCAATCTTCTTCGCAACTTCTATCATCTCACTCACCGTCTTGGGAGGTGTCTTGACGTAGTCCTTGTTGTATATGAGTGCAATGGCTTCCATCGCGTAGGGGAGTCCGTAAAGCTTCCCACCGTACGAGAACGCTTGAAGGGCCGTGTCGTAGAAGTTCTTCAGATCTGCAAAGTTTGGAATGGGCTCCAAAAGGCCATTCACCACAAGCTCTCCAACCCAATCGTGCGCGCCCACAATGATGTCAGCGCCTTGTCCCTGCGGGGCCGCCGTCAAGAACTTGGGCTTGATATCCGAGAAATTCACGTACTGTACCTCAACCTGTACCCCATATTTTGCCTTGAACTCTTCCCCTAATTTCTGGAGTATGTCCACTTGCTTTTCCGAGCACCAGATGACCAACTTGGTTTGGGCGAGAACTGAAAGAGCGCTTAACACTACAAGAAGTACCAAGAGTAATCTTCTCATCTCGCTCCACCTCCTCTTTTTTTAACTTCCCGATTCCTATAATTAAAATTACCTTAATCAGGCTGTCCTGTCAAGCAAAAAAATCCCCCTTCGCAGAGGGAGTGTCTTGGATCTTTCTCAACTCATCTTTTTTAATTCCTTAACAGAGCTTCTTTCGACGAGTTCAACAGGAAGCAAGATCTTGCGCGCCACACCTTTCTTACCCATCAGCCTGTCGTAGAGTATTTCGAAAGCTGCTTTTCCCATCTCTTCCCTCGGTTGTCTCACAGTTGTGAGGGCAGGGATGGTGTACCTCGAAATGGGGTCGTCGTCGAATCCCATCACCGAAACATCGTCCGGTACGTGTAAACCGGCGTCGTTCAAAGCTTTCATGGCCCCTATCGCCGTGAAGTCGTTGATTGCAAAGACAGCCGTGAAGTCCTTGCCATTCTTCTTCAAGTATTTTTCTACCGCACAGTATCCGTGTTCTGGGAAATACCCGCAAGGAACGGCTTTCGCTTCAGCTCCGTGTTTGTTGCAGTAGTCTATGAACCCCCTTTCCCTATCCGAGAAAGAGAATATGTCACTTTTACCCCTCAGCAACAAGATTTTCCTGTGGCCCTTGTTCATCAAATACTTGGCGCACAACCTACCCGCGCTGTAGTTGTCTATACCAACGCTGTCGAGCTTTATCTCCGGTTCTTCTCGATCGACGACCACAACAGGTATGGCGCTCTTCACGAACCTCTCGAGTTGCTCTTCATCACGTTTGGTGGTGCACACGATGATCCCATCCACTCTCTTGGCGAACAGCACTTCAAGCCTTTCGAGCTCAACGGAAGTTCTGTGGAAGGTGGTTGATACCATCAGGGTGAAATCCCTCTTTATCGCTTCCTTCTCTATCCCGGTGAGGATCCCGTTGTAGTGGAACCCTCCGAAATCTGGTACCAACACCCCTATTGTTCTCTTCAAAGCGGCTGTCTTGACAGAGTAAACGGGGTGGTAGTTGAGTTTTCTTATCGCTTCGATCACCCTCTTCCTAGTTTCCTCGGCTACGTTGTCGTAACCGTTTATCACCCTTGACACCGTGGCGATGGAAACACCGGCAAGCTTGGCAACATCCTTGATGGAAGGCATCACCCTCACGCCCCCGCCTTCAGACAGAGAACTTTGTGGTTCTCCTCGACTTCAACCATCTGAAGATGCGCAGTCCTACAGTGCCTCTCGCGAATGGGACATCTGTCGTAGTACTTACAGGAGGCACTGTCACCACCGATGAGTTCCGGTGTGAATCTTTCCCTGAGATCCCACTTCTTGCCCACTTCTGGGACCGATTCTAGGAGCATCCTCGTGTAAGGATGGACTGGGTTGCGAAAAACCTTTTCAGTGTCACCCATCTCCACGATGCTGCCTCTGTACATTATCAACGCCTCGTCGCTGATGTAGTAACCAAGAGACAGGTCGTGCGTGATAAATATAACCGACATGCCCCGCTTCTTCAGATCACCCAAGAGGTTGAGGATGTCCACCCTCGTCGAGGCATCCAACATGCTTATTATCTCGTCCGCCACGAGGAGTTCCACGTCCAAAAGCAATATCCTCGCTATGAGTATCCTCTGGAGTTGTCCCCCACTGAGTTGGTGAGGGTACTTGCCCAATATCTGCGATGGATTGAGACCCACAGAGGTCAGAACTTGCTCAATCCTGGCTTTCCTCTCGGAAGCTTTGACCTCCGGGAGGAACTCCTCGAAGACCATATCGAAGACTCTATCTATCTTGTAGATCGGGTTGAAAGAAGAGAACGGATCTTGGAACACTCCTTGGACTCTCCTGTAGTAGTCTCTCAGCTCCTCTTTCCTCAAAGAAAAGACATCCTTCCCGTCAAAAACGATTCGCCCGGAGGTTGGTTTGAGCAATCTGAGCACGAGCTTTCCAATGGTGGTCTTCCCACTTCCGCTCTCTCCAATGAGAGAGACGATCTTCGATCGCTCTATTTCGAAAGAAACATCGTCAACGGCTTTCAATTTTTCCTTCCCAAGCAAGCCGAGTGGATATTCTTTGGTCAGGTTTTGAACGACCAAGAAACTCAACGTCCATCACCTCTTTCGAACAACCAGCATGATACCTTCCTACCGTTCAAATCGAAAATCGGAGGATCCTGTTCACACTTGGCGAAGGCCTTTGGACACCTCTCTCTGAACCTGCAGCCTGGACCTATGTTCAGGAGGTTGGGTGGGTACCCAGGTATCCCCTTCAGTCTCTCGTTAACGAACCGGACACCTATTTTTGGCAGAGAGGCCAGTAACATCTTCGTGTAGGGGTGGAGTGGCTGGCGCACTATTTCCTCGGTCGGACTGATCTCCGCCACCTTCCCGGCGTACATCACCATGATCCTGTCCGCGATTTGGTAGAGAACAGCAAGGTCATGTGTTATGAATATGATCGATTTCATGGCTTTCTTCTCCTTCATCTCATAAAGCATCTGCACGACAGATCTCTGCGTGCTCACATCCAAAGCGGATGTTATCTCGTCTGCTACCAACACATCTGGATTCATCAGTGTCGATATCACCATCACCAACCTCTGTTTCATCCCTCCGGAAAGCTCTATCGGGTACATGTTCAAAACTTTCTTGCTCAAGTTCACTATCGCAAGACGTTCCTCTATGAGCTCTCTCTTCTCCTCGAAACTACTGTTGTGCTCTCTGAGAAGATCATCCACGATCTGCTTGATCTTCTTCGTTGGATTCAAAGCATCCATCGCGTACTGAGGAATTATGGAGATCTTCTCGTAACGTATCCTCTTGATCTCCCTCTGTGACAGAGCCATTATGTTCTTACCATCCAGGATGGCCTCTCCTCCCACGTACTTCATCGGAGGCTTGAGCAGCACCAAACCGTTCCCCAGCGTGGATTTTCCACAACCCGATTCCCCGGCTATTCCCAGCACCTCTCCGTCCCTCAACTCGAACGTGACACCGTCAACCGCTTTCACGTACCCGTAGAGTGTTCTGTAATAGATCTTCAGATCTCGGACTGTCAGCAACGCATCCCGCATGACGATCACATCTCCCTGAGTTTAGGATTGAAGATCTCGTCCAAACCGGTGTTCATGATGTAGAGTGTGGCAACTATCAAAGTGATAACGGCTCCAGGGGTGATCGCCCACCACCACATCCCAAGCTGTATGGCGTTCCACAACGTAGCTTGCTGGAGCATGATGCCAAGCGACATTCCCCTGGTTGGACCAAGACCGATGAAATCGAGCCCTGTGGCGGCGAGGATCGCGCCACCGAACTGCAGTATGAAGACCATGAACACGTAGGACATCATGTTTGGCATGATCTCCCCGAAGATGATCTTCAAGGGTCTTCTGGCTGTAATCCTTGCGAGATCAACGAATTCTCTGGTCTTCAGAGAAAGAGTCTGCGCCCTGACGGCACGGGCAGTCCACGGCCAAGCGGTGAAGCCGATGATCAAGCTCTGGATGAAGATGCCCCTGTACGGGAGGTAAGCGGCTATGATTATCAGCAGGGCGAGGGTAGGTATCACCATCAGTATGTTCGTGAACATCATCAACAACTCATCGATCCAACCACCCCTGTAACCGGCCACAAAACCGATGAGAAGCCCAATGACCGTCGCCAAACTTCCCCCAACGAGTCCAACGAAAAGGGAAGTCCTCAGGCCGTGCACGAGCTGGGTGAATATGTCCTGTCCAAACGTGTTGGTGCCCAGCCAATGTTGTTTGCTAGGAGGTTGATAACCAAGCCCAACGAACGCCAAAGGATCTTTGTAGGGTGATATGTAAGGCCCCACAACGGCCAAGAACGTGAGGAAACCAAGAACGCACATGGCGAAAATAACTTTCTTGTTCCTCAAAAAGAAATAAGCGAATTCCTTCCTCGTCATGCTCTCAGACCTCTCCCGTGTAAGATTTCCTGATCCTTGGATCTATGATCACGTAGAATATGTCGATCAAGAAGTTCGCGATCAAAACACCCAGGATGATGAACAAAAAGCACCCTTGAATGAGGAAGTAGTCCTGGTTCAGTATTCCCTGCATCAGTATGTAACCTATACCTGGGTAGGAGAAGACGATCTCGGTGGTGAGGGAACCTGCGACAACCGTACCAAGCTGGATGGCCAAACCTGTAACCTGTGGCAGTATGGCGTTCCTGTACGCGTACCTTCTTATGAGGCTCTGAGAGGCTCCAAGAGATTCCAAGTATCTGGAGTAGTTTGCCTCCAACTCGTATATGATCATGTTCCTCATGCCTATGGCCCACCCTCCAAGCATCACCAAGAACAGGGAGCTGAACGGCAACACCCAGTGGTACAGGAAGTTCACTACGAACCTCCAAGAAAAACTGGGAGTCATGGCGAAGCTGTAAGCGCCGGCTATCGGGAAGAGGCGGAAGACCACACCCAACAGCCACGCGAGCAGTATGCCGAACCAGAAGTATGGAGCCGCGGTGAGCGTGTAAAAGATGGGAAGGGCAAAGTTGTCCAACTTCCTCTTCCTGGCCACGAAGGCTCCCAGCCTGTTCCCAACGGCAAAACTCAGAAGGGCCGCCGGAAGCAGCACTATGAGGGTGTAAGGGAGTGATCTGGCTATCACCTTCGCAACAGGCTGAGGATAGAGGTAGATGCTGATACCAAAGTCCCCTTTGAGAAGGGCGCGCCAGAAGTTCAAATACTGTTCGTGGAGGGGTTTGTCCAGCCCAAAGGCTTGTGTGAAGTAACTTTGAATCACCTTGACGGATTCTGGAAGTGTGGCAAACCTTGAGATCAGAAAGTGTATAGGATTTCCTGGCATGAATCTGGGTATGACCCAATCTATGGTGACTGCGAAAAAGAACGTGATCAAGTAGATGATGGCTTTTTTGGTGAGGTACTTTCTCAAGATCTATACCTCCCTTAAAAACCCCGCCCCGAAGGGCGGGGGGATGAGGTTTTATCAGAATTATTTTAGCTCAAATCTCCTGTCATTTCGCTTTTATGTTGAAGAGTACCTTCACACCTCCGAGCTGCCAGTGACCACCCCATGCGATGGGCCAAGTGTACGGGTTCTTTTCGCTTGGCCAGTTCGTCCAAACTTGTTCGCTTGCCTGGAACCAAGCACCGTTGTACCACAGAGGTATGAACGGGAGATCTTTCAGGAGAATCTCCGTGAGTTTCGCAACGGCTTGCCTTATCTTTGCGTCATCTCTCGACCTGTTGAGTTCGTCCATCAGTGCCCTCACTTCTGCGTTGTTGTACCTTCCAAAGTTTCCAGCGTAGGCGTACTCAGCTTCGACGGCGTCTGGATAGAACACTCCGTTGAAGTAGGACCAAATCGTGCTGGAGACACCCGTCTGGAAGTTGTTCAGGATTATGTCGAACTTTCCACCGTAGAGATCGTCAGCGTACTTCGAGTAGTCTGGGAACTTGGCTTCGACGTTTATGCCAACCGCCCTGAGGTCTTCCGCTATAGACTGTATGGAGACCATCCAGTCGGTCCAGCCGTAAGGACACTCGATGGTGAGTTTGAATTTGTTACCTTTCGGGTCCTCCCTGAATCCATCCCTGTCGACATCCTTGAAGCCGAGTTCGTCGAGCATCTTCTTCGCCGTTTCTGGATCGTACTTGAATCCGAACTTATCGACGACTTCTTTCGGATAGTACTTCATGAAACCAGGTAGTGGCAGTATACCGGCTGGATTGGAAACGGTAACCATGTTTTCGAAGGCCCTTTCGACAATCTTCTGCGTGTTGATGGCGAAAGCCATTGCCCTTCTGAATTCAGGTATGCTGAGCGGGTACTTGTTCACGTTGATGTAGATACCCGCGGTGTTGGCTGGTAACATGTAAGGTGGGTTCTCGTACCAAGTGTGCAGTCCGTAACCTTTCTTGAGCACAGGAACACCAGGCAGGAAGAAGTTACTCCAATCGAGTTCTCCTTTCATCAACATTCCTACCGCTACGTTGTTGCTCAACACTCTCAGTATGACGACCCTCTCGGGTTTTGGATCCAAACCGAGGGCTTTGATTCCCCACCAATCTGGGTTCTTCCTGTAGACGTTCCTATCGTCCGTCCAGCTTTCCACGTAGTAAGGCCCAGACCCGACGGGTTTTTCGTTGGCGCCCTGGAGGACCTCATCCTCTGTCTTCTTCTCCCAGATGTGTTTCGGTACGATGGCTATACTGATGAGTTGCTGACCCCATTCCTGATATCTCGGATCGGAGAAGACGAAGTTCAAAGTGTTGTCGTCGACTTTTTCGATCTTCTCGAGCCAGTTCCAAATGGGGCTGTAACTGATACTGGTGTACTTCTTGGCGATCTCAAACGTGAAGACCACGTCATCGATCGTGAGAGGTTTTCCATCTTGCCATCTGAGGCCTTTTCTGAGCTTCAGTTGGAAGACGTTGGGTTTTATCCAGCTTCCACTCTCAGCGAGCCAAGGTTCGAACTTGTCGTTCAGGGGATCGTACAAGAACAACGTTTCGTACACCAAGCCTATCGTTCCAGTGACGGCGTTCCAAGGTGTGAACGGGTTCCAGTTGGATGGAGGAGACCACAGACCGCCTCCCACGTAGAGCGTTTTGCTCCGTTCGAATACCTGGCCCATGAGAGCTGCGACGAAGAAGAGTACCACAAACGCCACTAAAAACTTTTTCATGAGAACACCCCCTTATAAAGGTTGGATGTCTCCCGCTTTCATCACGAAACATAATATGAAAATGTTTACAAAGCAAATCTGAAAATCCTCGATTTTCGACAGCTTTTTCTTGGAAATTTTGAATGAAGTTTGGCTATCTCGTTAAGACATCTTCCAGATATCTTTGAAGGGCATGAACAGCTGCCCCAAAGGCAACTTCAGAAATCTGCGCACACGAGAACTCTACATTAACGTGATGTTTGTAGAGCAAGTTTTCCTCCACAACCTTTTTCACCCTCTCGAGAAAGGCGCTTCCCAATCTTTTCATGAACCCCCCCACCACGACGTTCGAGATTCCGAACATGTGCACGGCGTTCAAAATCGCTATACCGAAGTGAAGGGCGAGTTCCTCCAGGTACTCCTCGAAGGCTCTCGGATACTCCCAGATCTCTTCGAAACCCTTAAAGCCAAGCTCGTTCAACCTTTTTTCAACGGCTTCTTTACCGCAGATCCATTCCAATGGGACGTACTCTTTACCGTTGAAAATTCTGATGTGACCAAGTTCACCTGCGTAATTGTTGGGACCTCTGTACAGCTCGCCTTTTACAACTATCCCCGCCCCTATTCCTTTTCCTGTTAGGACGTAGATGAACGTATCGTCACGCTTAGACGCCCAATATTCACCGATCGCTCCCATGTCCGCATCGTTCTCAACCCACACGCTGAAACCAAACTTATCCTCCAACAACCGAGAGAGTGGCACGTCCTTCAACGGAAAATTCGGGGGATCCAACAACACACCTCTCTCCGCGTCAACCGGACCCGGAACCGCTACCGTCATCGCTTTCACATCGTTTCCCGTTTTCGCAACTTTCTCCCTCATCTCCTCCACCAGCTCTTCGAGTTTTCTCAAGATGGTTTGTCCGTTTTCTTCGTCCGAAAGTCCTTTAACTTCGGTGACCAACACTTCCGTCCCTGCGTTCATGACACAAACAGCTATTTCGTCTCTCGTCAACGCCAGTCCTATCACGAACGCACAATTTGGAACCACCCTCAAAATCTTTACAGGTCTTCCAACGCCGGATGGCTCACACCTCTCCTCGAACGCGACACCTTTTTCTAAAAACGTTTTCACGATCTCCCCGACCGTGGTTTTCGTGAGACCGAATTCTTCCGCCAATTCCACCCTGGAAGTCGGCGATCTCAGGATTTTATTCAAAATCTTCTTTGTGTTTTCGACTCTTACATCCTTCGGCAATCGGATCACTCCTCGAAGGGTTTTCAGTTCACCTTCACGCGGATCTGCGCCTTCGCAACCGTACCATCTTCGAATTCAGCGATCACTTTCAAAACGTGTTCTCCTTTTTCGATCGCGGAGGGACCGACCATCACGCGAAACACGCCATACCCGGTTCCAACAGGCGATCCAAACAATTCGTCGTCGACTAGGAAAGACAACTTGGTCAATCTCGAGGAACGCTCGAAAACAACAAATTGTACGGGAGACCTCTCTTTGATTTCGCTCCCATCTGGGGTAAGGAAGTGCACCTCGTTTCCTTCAACTCCCTCGCCCGTCGCGAAAAGACGGGCGTACCTTTTCAGAACGCTGACTTCCTCGCTACCGTCGTCGACGATCCTGAAACCATCGTAATCCGGGTAATAACCGTCTTTGTCCCTGTCGGTTCCCTCTCCCACACCTGCGAGCATCCAAAACATCGCCCCATCCCCTCCAAGCTTGTAGAACAGATCGTTCCAGAGCTCGTAGACGACCGCCCTTTTCATGTTCGCGCTCTTTGGAATGCCGTACTCCTCTAGCACCACGGGCTTACCCAAACTTTTCGCCAACTTCACGTGATCTTCTATCCACTTCGCCCCCCACTGAGCGTAGTTTTCGAGACTCACCCCCCAATGGGACGGATAGAGATGGAACGTCCCAAAATCCACAGTTTCCAATAGCAACAACCTCTTCCAATCGACACCAGACCAGCCGTTGTATGTCCAGGCCGCTTCGCCGGCGTACGGCGAAAAACCTTTGTATCCGTTGAAAAATCCCTCATCACCAACGGCGACAAGATGGTTCGAATCGAGACTTTTTACGTACGCGCTCATCTCCCGCACCCATTCGAGCAACGTGTTTCCGGTTTTGTCGGTCTCGCAGCGAGGCTCGTTGGCGAGTTCCCACGCCATGATGGTAGGGTCGTCCTTGTAAGCTACACCGGTGTACGTGTTCACGCGGTTTATCAAGTAAGCAACGTATTTCTTGTATTCTCCCTTGATTTCTTCGTTCCTGTAAAAGTCATCGTGGTGTGTCCCTTCGAACCACTTCACGTATTGGCTCATCCCTCCAAAATCGTCCCAGTTGTTCGTGAGCACGATGATCAGCTTTATCCCGAGCTCCCCAGCTTTCTTTACGACATAATCGAGCCTTTCGAAACCATCCTGAACACCCTTCAATCCTTCCGG
>Ga0209080_1000870_pt1 | contig 17262 bp, 15 predicted proteins | sample JNZ110809AmetaG_FD_184123 | JGI IMG/M metagenome (GOLD analysis project Ga0209080, IMG submission 184123) | Hot spring microbial communities from Jinze hot spring, China to study Microbial Dark Matter (Phase II) - JNZ 110809A (SPAdes) (version 3) ...
CAATAGCATAGAATTGGCTACAGCATTTGAGTTAATAGTGAGAGTATCTTGCCACTTATAAGGTACAAATCGTTACTACCAGTCTATAAAGTAGTAAATTGGTTCATTGAGCATCTCCCTCTTCCCGAATGGGTTACCGTTCGAAGCAAATATGGGACTTTAATACTTCCCAAGTCATTTAGAATCATAACCACCATTCTTGATCTCATTGAGCCTGAAGTAAAGAAGTTCATTGAAAGTGCTTTGACAAATGCTGACGTTTTCATTGATGTAGGGGCAGCCTATGGATACTACACGTTGAAAGCGTTTAGGCTCATGAAGAATGGTGTCATTGTAGCATTCGAGCCCGACCCCCTAATGTTCAAAATACTTGAGGCGAATTTGGCTATAAACAACGCGTATAACGTTAAGGCCGTCAATGTAGCGTTAAGCGATATGGATGGTGAAATTGACTTGGGGTACAGGGCTAAGGCATTGCGGTTAGATACGTTTGCTCGAAATGAGGGTTTAGAGCTTACGGAGAATAGTTTAGTGAAGATAGATGTGGAAGGAATGGCGCTGAGAGTACTTATGGGTGGAGTTGAAACACTTAGCTCTTCGAAGCCAAAGATGGTAATCGAACTTCATCCTGGAGAAGAAACAGTGGAACTATTTCTTAAAAGACTTGGCTTTAAGGTATTAAAGCCCTCAAAATACTTCGTCATCGCTGAGTAAAAGAGCTACATGCAGATAGTCCACGTAACTCCATTTTACCATTCCTGTTATTGGTGGTATAGAAGAAGTCAGTAGGAAAGTAGCGCGCGCGATGAGGTGTCGATAATTTGATTAAAAAAGGTTTAGCTGTCCTCATTCCAAGCTATGACAGACCGGAGGTGCTTGACAAGACATTAAGTAGTTGGCTCAAATCAAATTTAGTAGACAAGGTATTACTAGTGGTTGAGGCTTCATCTGAAGAGATGCTCGAAAAGTACCAAAAAGTCCTTGGGAAATACGATAAAGGCAGAATTATTTATAAGCTTTCGCTTGGGAGACTTGGATCCGTTAGGGCGAGAAACATCCTCTTAGATATGGCCACAGGACAAGCTTTCAAGTATGTAGTGATGACTGATGATGACTACATCTTACCCCATGAGAGTTCGTTGCTGAGAATGACCAAATGGTTAGAGCATTTTAATGAGGTAGGCGCAGTTGGAGGTAAGATTATCGTCGCTGGATGGAGAGAGGATCCTGACTTCTTTCTGAATCTGCCGTTGAACTTGGCCGATATTCTCTCAAGGCTACTCGGCTACGTGTTCCTCGACGTTAGGCATGGGCCGAGGGAGTCAGAGTTCCTCCCTCCCTTCTTTATGATGAGGGGGGAAATCATCGATAAGGGGGTTAGGTATGATGAGCCCTTCGATACGCCGACGGGTTTCAGAGAGGAGAGCGACTTTCAGCAACAAATTAAGCGAATGGGATATCGTCTGCTGTACGATCCCAGCCCATACGTCATCCACCTTGCAGTTCAAGGTGGGGGTAATAGGCCTAAGATGAGCATGGGGGAGAGGATGTACTGGAAGATCAGAAACCACATGTTTTTCATTTGCAAGTGGAATGGCTCTATCCTGAAAAGGGTGTGGTACGCGCTTGTATCCGCTTTAATTTTGCTAGCGTATAGGCCATGGCACGTCTTTTGGATATTTAAGGGATCACGAGACGGCTTATCTTCCTTTAAGAGGGCTTGATTAACCAATAATGAAAATAGTGCATACCTATCACAGCTATTATCCAGTTCTAGGCGGTCTAGAGAAAGTAGTCCAAAAGCTGGCTGAGGAGCAGGCTAAATTAGGCCACGAAGTACACGTGATCACAAGTTATAGTTCGGCTAAAGATAGCCCCGCCGAAGAGGAGCTAAACAATGTTTACGTGCACAGAGTCAAAGCTTGGAGGCTACACTACCCCGACCTTACGATCCCTAGAGGTCTCAATGAGAGCTTGCTTAAGGAAGCTGATGTAGTACACGCTCATAGTCAAAATTCGCTATTCAATATGATTATTGTTAAGAGGGCTAAAAGCATGGGAGCCAAAATAGCTATTCATTTTATGGCCGTTAACGCTTTCAAGGATCATCCAAGCGTTCTGGTGAGATCCCTTGGGCCGATGTATGGTGAATGGATGGTGAAAGAGGCGTTAAAGGTGGCGGACTTAAAACTTGTCAAAAGTTTTCGAGACATGATGATTCTTAGAGATATATTTGAAGTGAAAGCCAATGATCTGCATTATGTGCCTGATGGTGTGAATGAGGAGCTGTTAACGATGCCAAGTTTAGAAAGCGAATTCAGGAGGAGGTACAATTTAAATGATGATATCGTACTCTTTATAGGCAGACTTCACCCGTTGAAGGGTATAGAAGTACTTTTGAAAGCTATACCGTACGTCATTAGAGAAAAACAGAATGTAAAGTTTGTATTCATAGGCCCCGGCAATCCCAAACGTTACATAAGAATTGCGAATAAGCTGGGCATTGGTGATAGAGCTTTATTCCTAGGATTCGTAGATGAGCACACTAAGATGGGCACCATAGACTCGTCAGTATGTCTAGTGCTACCGAGCATATGTGATTACGTAGAGGTGTATCCTATGGTGATTAGCGAGGCTTGGGCTAGAGGCAAACCCGTGGTGGCCTCCAGTGTTGGAGGCATATCTTACAGAGTCAAGCATATGGTTAACGGAATCTTAGTGCCCCCTAAAGATCCTAAGGCTTTGGCTGAAGCAATACTAAAACTGCTAGAGGACAGAATGTTAGCAACGAAAATGGGTCTTGAAGGTAAAAGAGAACTGAAAACATGGAGTGAGGTAGCATCTGTACTGGTAAATCTCTATAAAGGGGTTTAGAGTCATGAAATTCAAAACTGTCCTCATAATTGGCGGTGCTGGATTCATTGGCAGTCATCTAGTGGATAGGCTTGTTTCTGACGGTTAGTATGTTAGGATATTGGATAATTTTGGTAGTGGTATGATGGGGGCTCAGAATGAGGAATAAAGAAGCCGTTGCTAAGACTACAAGCGACATACTCAGTGAGCTTAAGGGTATGAAAGGTGAAAGCTATTAATCATGGCTTACTTTACAGCTTCAAGAGTACGTAAGGTTTTAATGCCTTATCATCATGGTGCGGGACATACGTTTTCAGGAGAGATTTTAAAGTGGATGCTATTCCCATAGAGAATGGTGTGGATGAATGGATACTCGATATACAGTGGTCTCCGTCAGGCTATGTGATGTATAGCGGGCGGATAGAAAAGTACAAGAACATCCATAGGCTTGCAAACATCGTTAAAATAATTAACGACAATTATGGATTAAATCTTAATTTGAAGGTTTACGGCTCAGGCCCATATATAAAGAGTCTAAGCAAGCGTCTGGAGAAAATTGGAATAGAGTATTCAGTTAATCCACCACAACCGTTTGAGAAATATATAGAAAGTCTGTCTAAAGCATTGCTGTTCGGATTGTTGTCTGAGAAAGAGTCATACCCACAATCGGTTAACGAGGCAAACGCTATCGGAGTGCCAGTCGTAATTACTGAGCCCTGGGGCCTAAGCTTCAAAGAAAGAAACAGAACACTAATAACGAAACTAAGTAAAAGCGACGAAGAGATAGCTAAGGAGATAGCTACGTTCCTAGAAGAGGCCAGGAAGCAGCCTAAATTTGAAGGTCCAAGCTGGAGCCAAGTAGTAGACCTCTACATTAAAAGCTTATACAGTTCATAAGCATGCCGCCTTGAAGAAAGCTCATACTGACGACCCCGAACATAGCGTCGCTGTTTAGGAGACTTAGGCTCTTCTTGGAGGTCAAACCCCAGTACGCTACTCACGTTCATGTATACACTAAGAAGGATGTAGAAGAGCACTTCGAGAGACATGGGGTTTAGGGTCTTAGAAGCCTATCTTATCCTGAGGTAAATGACTTAACGTACGTAAATGCGAAACCAAGAAAATACCTCAGGTACTCGCTTCTTGGCCTGAGGGAACAAATGAAAAGCTATGACCTGTCGTAAAGGGTTCTGAGTAGGGAAGGTTTTAAATGTCAATTAACATTCTCTACTTAATAGATGCATTTGAGACAAATTATCCTAGAGATCAGAATTATATAATCAAGTACATGGTTGAAAGAGGCCATAACGTAACTATTATAACCTCTAGAAATCCAAGGTTCGAATGCTACGATTTTTCATTACTTCCAAGAGTGAAGATATTACGCTTTCCTATTTTAGGACGTTTTAGAAGAGCCCTCATTTACTTTAACCCAAGCATGTTTAAACTCCCGCTTCAAAGCTTTGATGTAATTCACTCTTTCACCTTTTTTACGTTTTCTTCCATATACGCCTTAGCCTTTCGTGGAAGAGTTAAATTGATTAGAAGTGAGATATCGTACCCGGGCAGTCCAACTTTCCTTAAAGCAAGAAGTAATGGCACTATGTATTCTTGGTTGACAGACATTTACAAAAAGTGCTACGACTACTATACGGCGTACAACGAATTGGAGGCAAGGAGTTTAGAACTCTTAGGCTTTCCAAAGGAAAGAGTAGTTATAGTAAAGTTGATGATAGATTTTGACAAGTTTTCGAGATTAAGCAAGCCTAAGTTCGGTGACGAGGTCTCTATCGGCGTTATTGCTCGGGTCTCGCCGGAGAAAGGTCTGCACAGGCTGATACCAATAATGAAGAGCATAAAAAGTTCGTCGCCAGAGGTTTTAAAGAAAATTCGGTTATTGTTAGCTGGAAGAATAGACCATCAGCGCTATGCTTTTCAAGTACTAACCAGCCTAAGCAAGCTGTTAAAAGAGAGATTTGTGTATATGGGTGAAATGGCATCACCCTACAAATTTTACAAAATGATCGATGTTATGATCGTACCATCAGTAATCGAGACTGGTGCTATAACCGTTTTAGAGGGTATGGCCGCCGGAAAAATTGTCGTTGCTAGCGACATATACCCAATAAATCTCTACATAAAACATGGATATAATGGCTTCCTCTTTAGATCTTATGAAAACGTAGTTGAAGTTCTTCGTCAGATTGTAGCAATGAACGTAGAGCTTAAATCCATAGCAGCTAGAGCTCAAGACTACGCTCGAAAACATTGCTATAAAACTGTGTGCCAAACGCTTGAAAAGATATACGCTCAATCGTAACTGAAAGGATCATCTAAGCTGCTGGCCTTATATGAGAATTCTCGTGTTCACCCCCTATCTCTATCCATTCCACGTAGATATGTTGAGAACCTTAGAAAAGGTCGCTCTAACAAAACTTTTTACTTTTGGACCTTACGGGAATTATCCGTTTGAAGAGTTTCTGAAGTACGTGATGCCCATTAAGCCTGTTAGAATATTAGGCCAATTAGTGCTATCACCTCTAGACGTGTTTAAGTTCATTAGATGGAGACCTAATGCAGTAATAATTTATGGTGCAGAGAGCATTGCAGGCTTATGTGTTTTCTTCATTTCTAAACTTATAGGTGCCACGACATTAACTATAGTAGAGGAAAACAACATAACCCTACTTAACGATGTAATCCTACGCTCTATTCAAAGGATTAAAAGAGTTTTGGTTAGGCTCGTGTATAGGTCCTCGGACGTGTTAATTGCGGAGTCCTCAGCATCAAGAAAGTACGTTGAGGAAATGCTTTGTGTAAAGAGGACTAAACATTTTTACGTTCATCCTCATGGAGTTAATGTCAAACGGTTCGTCGGAAACGCTAATACTGGAAGTGGGGTAAAAGCAAAAGAGATGCTGCTGGAAAGTCTCAATTTATCAAAAGATTTAATCGAAAAAATGTGGATTTGCTTCATAGGAGAACTATCTTACTGTAAGGGCGCTGATGTACTGATCGATTCAATAGAGATCCTTAGAAAGAGAAATGTGCTACGTAAGTACAACTGTGTATTTTTCTTACCTGGGAAATCTAGGCTCTTATCAGATAGGCATGATCTTAGGCACATCTATCTACGGAAGCTGGCTAAACTTGTTAAAGAAGGTTACGTCGTCTTATACCCCCCAATAGCGCATAATAAAGTACCCTTGCTTTATCGTTCAGCTGATATAATAGTTCTCCCATCGAGATCGCTCAAGTATACGAGTAGTGATAGAAGCCCAAATGTTGCGTTAGAAACTCTTGCTGCTGGTTCGCTCTTGGTAGCCTCTTATGCGGGAGGTATACCAGACATTGTGGGCGATGCTGGCGTTCTAGTCAAACCCAACGATCATCAGGCATTAGCTGATAAAATGGAGGACGTAGTGAGACATTACGAAAAATATCAAAGCTTAAGGGGAAAAGCACGTACAAGAGCCATCACAAATCTCGATATCAGGCTTTACGCCTTTACCTTAATAAAGAGCCTGTGTAAAGCTATAAAAGAGCTCCGGGAAATGAACAATATGTGAGCTTGAAGCTTATTCTTAGGGGATTTAAGACCGTGTATATCCCCAACAATCCCATTTTATACATCTATAGAGAAGAAGATAGCCTATCTAGGATTAAAGATAAACGTCTTAAGAAGGAAGTTGAGAGGGAAGCTCGATTGATGAGGTCTTTATATTTGAAGATACTTTCGCAGAATTCTCAATAAAAGTAAGGTTCTTCTGAAACTATAGAATAGGTAAAGTATTATGAAGGAAGAGAGTTCAAGTATGTCAGCTATTTGGTTATCATGACTACGGTTGTATTTGTAGAGTTGCCGTAGAGCTAGCATTAAGACTTAGGTCTTTAATGTCGTCTTGGTATGCCGCAAAATCTTAAGAAGACCTGAAAAAGGTATTGAGGTCATCGAGTTAAGTTCAAAAATACGGCAGACTTATGGAAGAAATTGCAAAAGTTGCAATTTAAGACTAGGTAGCATGTACAATCTTTTGTTATGAAGCAAATTATTTCAAAAATAGTTTTGTTCTTCTCTTTGCCCTTACTATTGATTACGCTTCTTTATAGGGAGTCCATGATGGAAATTTTTGGAGCTGTTGTCTCCTACCTAGTTATCTTCACATTCGCTCTCCTCTTTCTATGGTCACTAATATACAACGTCATTAAACCCGGTGAGGTTAAACGGATTTTTTGGAGTGATACCATCGTTCCTTCAATTCTTTTGTTCTATCTTTGTCCTTCTCTGTGTGTTATCTCATTCTTAACATGCATCCTATTGAACACTCGGTCAATCCTTTTAGTTGTCCTTTGTTTAGGGCTTTTCCTGTCATCTATTTTGGCGGTACTTCTTAAAGCTGCAAGTAATGCTACATTGTTTAGCATCAATACTCTACTCTTAACACTTATACTATCTACATACTTGTTCTATCCTCCATCGCTTGGTAACGACACCTGGAGAGATGTTGCTTGGGCTGAAGCTATAGATAAAGATGTTAGTTGGCCTGAAATTAGTCCATATCCTCTTCCAATAATCCCTGTACTATATTTGATATCCTCTAAAATTATTGGTCTTTCAACCGTGGAAGCGAGTGCTTTAATAGGTCTCATCTACATAGAGTTAGTGGTTATACTTGTTTATGTTTTGAGCCGCATATTGGTTAGATCTACTACTTCATTATCGCCTATGATTATACTTCTGATAACCTCAAATCCTCTTATCACACTTTGGAGTGTACATTTTATTCCGCAAGCATACGCCTCAGTTCTTTCCTTATTCATCGTATTGTTTACAGTTAAAGAGATGAGAGGTGGTCGAAGTGCTTTAGTCTCGACGCTTCTTATAACCCTCTCTTTAGTATTTAGCCATGCAGCTGTCAGCATCTCAACAGCATTTCTGCTCTTATGCGTGTTAAGTGGTATGAGGTTCCTTCAAAAGGGGGAAATTCCCAAGGTACATTGTCAATACGTGAAGTCCACTATTAAGCTTCTATTCATGGTTTTTTCGGTTTATGTCATATTCACTACTTTAATTGAGGTTTTAGTTATGAGCGCAAAGAACATCTTAAGCGTTTTTTCGAAGGTTGTTATGGGCGTAGAGCCGCAGCGAGTTAGTATCGTAACAGCGATGGAAAATCCGCTACTTACAGCATTACTTAGTTATGGCTCATTGGTTGTTTGTGTAGTAGGTGCTTTCTTCGCATGGCTTGATAATAAACCTTCAGAGAGCATTAGGGCAACCATCACAGAAGCAAGTTTCCTTTTTGGACTTATCCTATTAACCGTAAGTATGCTTGGGCTTGTATATAATCCTGAGCTGGTTCTTGACAGATACTTAGGATTACAAGCATTACTTATCTTAACTATATTGTCAGTAAATGGATTTGATACATTATTGAGGAGAAACGGTGCTGGGAAAATCCTTATTTTAGCTATCGTCATTCTACTGGCAGCCGCAACAGTTTATGGAGGTACTTTCACTCCAGACCAAGACTTCCTCAATAAATCAAATGTGTATGCTGTGCATGCCCCAATAAGTTGGAATGAAAAGACGAGCATAGATTCAATGGTACCATACATTAAAGGTTTAACAGCTTATACTGATTGGAGAGTTCAAACATATGTTACTTGGTACAGTATAAAAGATAACCAGGTCTTTGCTATAACACGTTTAGGATCACCATGGAGGGTAATTTTGGATTTTCACGACTTTACGCAACTCACGCTAATAAGCCTTGGGACTTACCACGTTCGTTTAACTCTATTAAATGATGGAATCATCGGATTAACATATACCGGTATAACTGAAAAAGTGAATGGTCTACTTATTTACAGACCCTACGCTTTTGAGGGCTTAAAGATCCTTTCAGGAAAACTTAACGAACAAATTCTTTATAAGAACGTCTACATCCACAACAAAATCTATGATGGACCAATAGAAGCTTTTATAGTAGGTTAAAAGAAGACTTTGATATACAAATTAATCAACCTACACAAGATTTCAATCATTCTTACTTAGCCTTTGTAGAAGCTCGCATGCTTTCGTAAAATTTAAGGTATCAGGAGAGAATGTTTATCAGCATATCCGCGGTTATAAAGATTTCTTGGACAGAAGTCATTTTGTAAATAATCTTAGTTAGGTGAAGCATTATGGGAAGTATTCGGATATGTCAGTTATTTGGTTCTTATGATTACGGTGGTATTTGCAGGGTTGCTATGGAACTAGCCCTAAGGCTTAGGAGGGTCTTTGACGTTACTTTAGTGTGCCGCAAAATCTTAAGAAGGTCTGAAGAAGACATCGAGATCATCGAGTTAGGCTCTAGAAGCACGGCAGACTTATGGAAGAAATTGCGAAAGCTACGAGAACTATTTGACATAATTCATACACATGACGTGTACTCCCTTCCAGCTCTGATGAGAGGACGGTGTAGGGCAAAGGTGGTTTACACAGATCATGGGTTCGTCCCCATTAAGTATCAGAGCCATATTATAAGGAGTTTTCATGGAGTTATGTTTGCCCACTTATGTAGACTATTTGCTCGATGGGCAGACGTCTCAGTTGGAATAAGTGATTATATTGTTGCCGAGCTAAAAGAAATTGGTTGCCTAAATGTGTTAAAAGTACCTAATGGGGTTGATCTTGAGAGGTTTAGACCTATTGAGAGACTTGAGGACTTTCATAAGCTGAAGATCGGAGATCCAATGTTGCTGAAAGTTGGACTAATAGAGAGACATAGAGGTGTAGATTATCACATTGCGGCGATGCCGTTCATTTTAAAGAAATTCCCGCAAGCACGTTTAGTGTTCATTGGTACTGGCAAAGAAATTGATCATTATAAAAGATTTGTTAAGATGAGGAAGCTCGATAGCTTTGTACATTTCCTTGGTTGGGTTCCCCACAATTTATTACCCCTCTATTACAATGCAGCAGACGTAATTCTCCAAGTTGACTATTGGCATGGTTTTGGTCTCCCAATTTTAGAGGGAATGGCTTGCGGTAAGCCAGTTATAGCCCGTAACGCTTACGCTATGAGGGAACATATTCTACGATCAAGAGCCGGTGTTTTGGTTGAGGGGAAGGACCCTCGAGAGCTAGTGGCAGCACTGGAACAAATCCTCAGCAACTATGAGGATTATTCATTAAAAGCAAGGAAGTATGCTGAGCGTTTTGATTGGGATAAAGTGGTTGCTAAGTACGTGGAAGTTTATGAGAGGATGATGAGTGATGAATGATTTACGTGAACATGTCAAGAAGATCATTAGTTTTTTTGATGAACTCGGTCCAAGCCGTAATATTGATGAAGACGTAATCTTAAACTATGAACAGAGAGTTCGAAGGAATCAACTGGCTGATTTAATTGAGAGAGGATGTGGATTCATACTTGATGCGGGGTGCGGTGCTGGCAGAGATATGATTATGATTTTAAGGGCATTTACAGGTGAGTATATAGGGGTTGACATCTCTTTGCAAAGTCTCCTAGTAGCACGTAGAAGAGCTTTCGAAGAAAACTCGACTAATAGAGTAAATTTAATAAGAGCTGATGTGAACTTCCTCCCCTTTAGAGAACAAATATTCGATCAAGTTTTATGCTGTGAGGTCTTAGAGCATATTCCCTCGTGGAGGAAAGCAGTAAGAGAGCTTTATCGCGTACTAAAGGTTCGTGGGTCTCTTATAGTATCTGCGCCAAATACTTTAAGCATATACTATCCACAGAAATTATATCTTGAACGAAAGTATGGAACCGTACATCCATATGATCAGTGGAAAAACACTTTCTTGATGAAGAGGGTACTGAAGGGGCTGTCTCTTATTATCACTGACGTCAGGGGTGCGTGCATCTTACCTGGGCACATATGCTATACTAAGTTTGGGAAGAAATTGATTAGACCTCTATTACCACTTCTTGAGCGCATAGAAAGGGTTCTTTGCTCGAAGACACCATTGCGCTATTTTAGTTATATATGCATCATTAAAGCAGTTAAAGTTCATAGTTCTTCCTAACTTTTCAATTACATCATTAACTGTGAAAAATTATGAAATGTCTCCTTACCTGCAATTTAAATTCATCTAATAATTTGGGCACAGCAGCTCAAATAATCACTTTTTCTAGAATGTTAATATCTCTCATTCCGAAGGTTTCGTTAACACTTTTTAGCTTTTACCCAAATATCGATAGCCACTTTTACTCACGATACGGAATTCATGTATTATCGCACGACATAAAGAGCGACCATGTACTGCTCTCGATGATCCCACTAACTCCAAATCTACTGAAGTATTCATTAAAGAACTTTAAGTTGTTAAACAATGCTTTTCTGGATGGAATCTTTTATGATTTCGCGGACCATGATGTTGTAATAGATTTTAGTGGCGATGCCATTACTGACGTCTTTGATAAAGGATTGATGCCTACAGGTCTTTTAGTTGATATGTTACCGATATTGCTAGGCATGTTAGGCGGCAAACCAGTCATACTTTATTCTCAAAGCATCGGTCCGTTTAAGAAGGTGAGTTACCCCCTTGCACGGTTTATTCTGAATAAGACAAGGTTAATTGTCTTACGCGAACACTTAAGCTATTACTACTTGAAGTCTATGAAATTAGTAGCACCACTAATTTTTGGGTCAGAAATAGCCTTTTTGTTAGATTCAGCTCCACCATCAGTTAAAGTGCTTAACAAGGTGTTTAATGAAGAGGGAAATCTCACAGTTGGTTTCTCGGTGAGTGCTTTTCAAGGATCGCTTTTTAGCCACCTCAGAAGTTTATTAGCTCATGTAATAAGATGGTTAGTCCAAAAGATGAAAGCCTATATCATTTTTATTCCGCATGTATATTCTTCAAGAGGTGATGAGGATGACAGAGCGGAGGCAAGAAGGATAATGCGGCTCGCTGATGTACCAAGAGATTACATAGTAGCAATAGAGGAAAAACTTACTCCTGAAGAGGTTAAATGGATAATAGGTAAATGCGACCTCTTCATTGGAGGTAGATTCCACGCGACAATAGCCTCTCTATCCCAATGTATCCCAACAATAATGATCGGGCACTCGCATAAGTACTATGCTACTATGAAGAGATTACAGTTGACAGAATACTGTTGTGCACTACCTACAACTACCGTAGATGAGTTAAAGGCTAAAATACAAAAAGCGTTAATTGAAGGAGAGAAGTTGAGGGCTCTAATTAACTACCAGGTGAGAATTGAAAGGGATTACGCCATGAGAGCTTTGGAATTTACTGCAAATATACTCAAAAACTTGTGATCGTAATGTCAAGTGTTTTGTTTAGAGAGGTCATTGATCCTCGTTTGTGTACTAATTGTGGGACATGCGTAGGTGTATGCCCTGAATCTGCAATTACTATGAATATAGACGCCTCTAAAGGCGTCTATATTCCAACCCTCACAGGAAAGTGTAATGGGTGTGGAACATGTTTAAAGTATGCCCTGGACTAGTGGTAGACTTTAAAGAACTCAATTTAGTTCTATTCAATAAATCTCCAAACGATTATCTACTTGGAAACTATGTTCATTGCTATGTAGGCTACGCAACTGATTATAGGGTCAGATATAATTCATCTTCTGGTGGTCTTGTGACATCTCTGCTTTTATTCGCGCTTGATTATGGAATGATAGATGGTGCGTTAGTTACAAAAATGGATGATAAACACCCTCTTATCAGTCTCCCATATCTAGCAAGAAGCAGGCAAGATATTATTTCCGCTGCTGGATCGAAGTACTGCCCAAATCCCATTAACGCTGGCCTTAAACATATAATCAAGCATCAGGGAAGATTTGCTGTCGTTGGTTTACCCTGCCATATTCATGGCATTAGAAAAGCACAACTTATACTTGAAGATTTAAAAGATAAAATCGCCTTCTGCTTCGGGCTTGCCTGTCATAGCACGCCTTCTTTTAAGGCTACTGAATACATTTTGAAAAATCTCGGCATAAATAGACAAGACGTCGTGTCCATAGCCTATAGAGGTAAGGGCTGGCCCGGGGGTATGACTATAAAACTACGAAATGGAACTGAATTATTCGTTCCGTTCAAATCTACAATTTACTGGGGTAGAGCCTTCACATTGTTCTTTAAACCTTTCCGTTGTAGCTTATGTGAAGATAAAACGAATGAGCTTGCAGACGTTAGCTTTATGGATGCTTGGCTTCCAGAGTTTCTTGAGAAAGATAAGATTGGTACTTCACTGATCATTTCCAGAAGTAAGCATGGAGATGAACTAATACGAAAGGCAAAAAAGGAAGGATATATTGAGGTAAGCACTATACATTGTGATGCAATTATTCGTTCACAAGCACTCGAGTACGCGAAAAGATCGTTTGCTGCCAGATATCTTATAATGAAAGCTTTAGGAAAAAGGGTTCCACTTTACAACAAATCGATATTGCCACCAAAACTTCACAATTTTAGAGATGCTTTCCTATTTTATCTTAGAAACAACCCTTACATCTCCAAAAATTATAGGATCATAACCGCTTTAATTAAGCTTGCACGCCACAGGCGCTGAAAGAATTCTACAAGCTTCCGGTCTGTGAAGTAAGTCTCAACGAATTTTATCGTTGCAGGCTTGAGCATATTACCCTTCATATCGAGCTGAAGCTTTAAGGATGATATCGTTAAATAAGCTTGGAGTGTTAAAGGACAATTAGAGTACGTTGGATTATTAGCTGTGTGATGAAGAAATAAAATCGAGCTCGTCGAGACTCTTAAGATGAAAGTTCTCCCTGAGGGTAGCGATGAATATAAAGCTCTACTCGAGATCCTGAGACTATACCGCGATGCAGTCCAGCTCGTAGTGAACAAGCTGTGGAGTTTAGACAGGGCGCCTTCGATAAGCACTCTCCACGGGATGTTCTACGGTGAGCTAAGGAAGCTTGGTTTTAGAGCACACCATGTTAAACAAATATACCTCTACGCTAAAACCATTGTTGAATTCAATAGGAAGAACGGCGGGAAGAAACCGGTTCTCAAGAAGCTTACAGCTAGAGTAGACAAGTACGACTACAAGCTCGACCTAGAAAACAAGGTGCTTGTCCTGAAGATGCATGAGAATAAAGAGGTTAAACTGAAGCTACTAGCGTCCAGTGAGAGAGTCGAGAAGTATAAGAGTTGGAGTAACTACGAGATAGCTGTTATGGTCGTTGAGAACGCAACCATGTAGCGGTTTACTTCAGGAAAACCGTTAAGCTCAAGAAGCCCAGGGCTGTTGTGACAGATGACGTGAACTTTAATAATATTACTTTAGCTGTTTTCACATCCAGCGGGGAGCTGTTGAAGCTGAAGCGTTACAAGACACCTCTCAGGAGGATCCTAACTCACAGGATCTGGATCGAGAGGGTACAGAGGAGGTACCCGAGGCCCTAGAGGTTAATTAAAGGTATTAGACGAGCGAGCGAAAAACACGGCGAGAGAACTAGGAATATTGTATGGGATTGCGCTCGTAGGATCGGGGATTCTATAGCAGAGCTGGCGAGCAAGTACAGTGCAATTGCAGTCTTAGAGTATCTGAACCCACACTTCCTGTAATGGACTTGAGCACATAAGTGATATTCGAAAACCAAAAACTTAAATATCGCTTCTCACGCTCAGATGATGAGCGATGACATGTCTTTTGAAGAGAGGATAGCAGAAGTTGAAGGTATATTAGAGCAAATGGATAAAAGATTGAATCACGTTGAAAGTGAGCTGAGAGATTTAAGAAGGGATATAAACAATAGATTCTTCTGGCTTTTAAGCGTTCAAATATCGATGTGGATAACTATTATCTTAGCTATTTTATTCACATAACAAAGTATCGGACAAAGCCTTCTCCATAAAAATATGAAGCTCCATATGATGCACTTTTAGAGAGGCTGCACTGAAGAAGTTTGATTTAGGGTCATAAAGAGAAAGTTAATAAAAGTGTTCGGCGCGGAATGATTTAAACGATAAGTGTGGGAAAGCCTAGGTTTAGCCGCACTTTTATAAAGATCCATTGGCTGCTCAACGAGGAGATTGCGTGAAATATAAATGTCGAGGGTACGAGGAATGCGGCAGAGTTGTCTAGGAGGTATGAAGCATTTCTAGTATATGTGTCAACAGATTACGTGTTTAAAGAGGATAAAGGGATGTATAGAGAAACTGAAGAAGCAAACCCAGTGAATTATTACGGGTTGACGAAGCTTGAAGGAGAGAGAAGAGTTATTGATATCTTAGACGGGTACTGCATAGTTAGGTCTAGCGTTATCTATGGCTCAAGACCTGCTTCAGGTAAGGTGAATTTCGCCCTCTGGATAATAGAGAGGCTTAGGAGGGATGAAGCCGTAAACGTATTGAGGGACCAATGGAACTCACCAACTTTAAACACAAACCTAGCAGAAATGATCCTAGAAATCGCGGAAAGGAAGCTTACAGGAATTTATCACTTAGCAGGAGCCACAAAAGTGAGCAGATACGAATTTGCAAGTATGATAGCTGAAACCTTCGATCTAAACAAAGAGCTTATAAGGCCGGTAACAATGGATAAGCTGGAATGGATAGCTCCAAGGCCAAGAGATTCTTCCCTCGACGTTTTAAAAGCGATGAAGACTTTGAGAAAAAAGCCAAACATAATCGAAGAAGCTTTAAGAAGGTTAAGAGAAGAAATGAAGTCCTAAACCTCTTAAGCTGTCGAAGAAATGAATCTTGAGAGTGAAAAGTTCGAGCATGCTGTACGAGTTGAGGAAGAGAGGAGCTATATTAAGTTTGAACAAGCTCGTCTATTTGACAAATGACTCCATGATGGGATTATTCTTCAGCCTTATGATAGTCTGTTAATAAACTGCGAAATATACGTAGATCATGTCTATGATGAATTCTATGATATTAGGAAGATAATGTCAGTGCTCATGTTGGTGTGTTTACACTTAAAGCAGCTAGGAAAGCAAAAAAGGGAAGGCCGTTGCCATCGAACCGCATCTACTGAACTACATGCTTTTACTTAAGAACATAACCATTAATAAGTTAGAGAACGTCATTCCAATGAACTTGGCTTTATCGGAGAGCGAAGGAGTAATTAGATTATACATTTTGTGAACAGCTCTTGGTCACACAATAAAAGAAAAAAGAATAGAACTGTCGAGAGAGGGATTTCCAACTCACATAAACTACATTGAAGTGAAGACCGAGACCTTAGATCAAGCAGTAGACGAGCTTGAATTAAGCAAGATAGACTTTATAAAAATAGATGTGGAAGGTGCGGAGTTAGACGTACTTAACATTCTCATTATTTCTCCCATCATTTAAACCGAACTGCTATCATGAACATCGCGTATAGTAGCACGTATATATTCAGATCCCTCAACCTATTTGTAGGTATGAGGTTTCATTCCATTATCTTCTCTATGATGAAAGTTCCGACCACAGCGATAATATATGATACTAAGACGGTTGAGCATTTGAAGGGCAAGGAGAGAAGCTGTTACTTTAGTATTGCAATTAATGAATTAACTACGGACATGTTGAAGGATGCCACGAAAACCCTACTCAGTCATGGGAAACTATGTTAATAGCAGTAAAGCTCAAACCAATACACGTAATGGAGATCTTAGTAAGAAAAATCGTAGAAGACTCAGACTTCAGAACAACAATAAATGTACTAAACTTATGGCGAGAAAGAGAGAATTACTCAACTTAAAGGAGTTGAAAGATGGTAGCGATAAAAGCCAAGATTTAGAGCAACAACAATAAATATTGTAAATCAAGCTTAAGTTGAGAAAGGAAGTCGGAATTTTCTGACAGCCTGATCTGATTAACTATGCCAGAGTTATCGTGCGAAGTAGTTTTTGAGCTTAAATGACGATAAAGAAAACAATCCTTAAGAGGTAGGGAGGGCCTAAAGTCATTTGTATGGAGCTGAATGCAAAGGCTCTTATTAAAATGGCTGAGGGCTTCTACGATAGGTGCGCAGAGAATTTAGCGGTGCTGTAGCTAAGGTGGATGTGCTGGCCATAGGGGATTCCGCAGAGAAGGCTTGGAACACGGTTGTACAGGCAGTGAACGCGTTGGTGCTCAAGTATATGGAGATGATTCCCTCAAGCCACTTCGAGAGGAGGAAGATGCTCAGGGGGATCGAAGGAAAGGATAAGCGAATTGAAGAGTTAGGAATCTTAGATAGATACATGGCTAGGTACAAGGTCCCTCCACGGGGAAACTTTTTATGAAGGGATCATAGACATAGAGCAATTGAAGATGGAGATGGAAAAGGTTCAGAAGCTAATAGAGGACATCAAATCGCTGATAGATTAATGCCCCACGCGAAGAAGGATGAGTCAGCTTGTCAATCCAGTTCGGAAAATCCTAGTAAAACATACAAACCCTAACACTAAAACCCTG
>Ga0209080_1000871_pt1 | contig 17246 bp, 18 predicted proteins | sample JNZ110809AmetaG_FD_184123 | JGI IMG/M metagenome (GOLD analysis project Ga0209080, IMG submission 184123) | Hot spring microbial communities from Jinze hot spring, China to study Microbial Dark Matter (Phase II) - JNZ 110809A (SPAdes) (version 3) ...
GCTGAGAAGCTAATGGAGACATTCTGGCCCGGCCCCCTAACCCTAGTCCTTAAGGCCTCAGATATAGTCCCTAGGATAACAACTGGGGGTCTTGATACAGTCGCTATAAGGATGCCTAGGCATAAGGTTGCCCTAGCCCTAATAAGGATGTCTGAGAGACCCATCGCCGCGCCCAGCGCTAACCTTGCCGGTAGGCCAAGCCCAACCCTAGCCGAGCATGTAATACGAGACCTCTACGGTAGAATAGACGCCATAATCGATGCTGGACCAACAAATATAGGTGTTGAGTCAACAGTCCTAGACCTTACGCAGGATCCACCGCAGATCCTAAGGCCCGGTGGGGTAACATATGAGGATTTAAGGGATGTCTTAGGTAGAGTATCTATTCATCCAGCCGCCGCATCTATAAGTGAGATCCATATTGGGCATGCCAGATCTCCTGGAATGAAGCATAAGCATTATGCGCCAAGGGCAGAGATGATTGTTGTTGAGGGTGATTTAGAGACCATAATAAGAAAGGTTAGGGATCTGGCCGAGCAATATACTAGGGCTGGTAGGAAGGTTGGCATATTGGCCACCGACGAGAGCATGCAAAAATACAGCTCTGGAATCGTAAAGTCTCTTGGAAGCCGCAGTAACCTAGCAATTGCGGCCAGAAACTTATTTAGGCTACTTAGGGAGTTTGATGAGGAGGGGGTTGACGTAATAATTGCTGAGGGAGTTCCAGAGGAAGGTCTAGGCCTAGCAATAATGAATAGGCTTAGGAGGGCCGCGGGCTACAATATCATTAGGGCCGAATAGGGCCCCTACTTCTCCTCCTCAGCGTCAACAATGCCCTTCTCGGTTATCATGAAGTAGGCTTCTCTCTCGGGTAGATATGGACTATCAATAACCTTAGCAATCCTAATCCCCTTCGAGCCCCTCCTCAGGAAAATCCTATGTGTGCATGCATGGGCCATAATGTTTCCGCCAGCCGGCCTCATGGGCTCGCCAGTAAATGGTGTCGGATTCGCCTGAATCTGGTTTGTTATAACCACGGCTAGGTTGTAGGCTTCCGCGAGCCTAAGCAGCTTATGCAGATACTGGTTCAGCTTCTGCTGCCTATCTGATAGGGTCTCCCGCCCAATATATTCGCCCCTAAAGTGGCTTATCATGCTATCAACAACAACCAGTTTTATGTTATTCTCAGGACACAGCGTAAATAGCCTATCTATGAGTAGGCATTGGTGGCTACTATTATAAGCCCTCGCAACGAGAATGTTATTTGCAATCTCCCTTGGATTAAGCCCTAAACCAGACGCTATCTGATATACCCGCTCGGGCATAAATGTTCCCTCAGTATCTATGAAAGCGACCCTGCCGTCAAGTCCACCCCTTTCGGAAGGTAACTGCGCGGTCACAGAGAGCATCATACATATTTGCGTCTTTCCAGAGCCATACTCACCTATAAGCTCAGTTATGGCTTGGGTCTCTATTCCACCACCAAGAATATCATCGAGACTCTTGCACCCAGTAGTGCAGCGCCTCATATTCCTCCTAACTTCATAATATTCTTGGGCCGTCTTGAAGTCCGCTGAGAGCATCCTACGAGCTGCCTCTTGAATCTTAAGTATAGTGTTAAAGCCTAAATTCGTCTTCTCCATTATCTCGAGCGGTGGGGTAACCGCTATAGCCTCAATCGTCGTGTAACCCGCGGCCCTAAGCTTTGATGCTATGGCTGCTCCAACACCCTCCAAAGCCTCTAAATCATCCATGTTACCATACCTCCCAAACAATATTTTTTCTCGAGATCTCCCTCCAACACTTCCAGCATAGGGGGATTCTCTCACCCTTATACATAATATAGATGGCTATATCAGTGCTTCTGCACTCACCATTCCATGGATTTAAGCAGTGCTCAACTGTGGAGTCCCCACTAAGGAATGCATTGGTGTTAATCTTGAGCATGTGCTCTCTCCTCGATTTAACCATTTCCTAAGCGCCAAAATACTCTCTGGAGTAGGTGATATTTAAGATGTCTGTGAAAGATTAGGTGGGGGGAGGGGGGTCAGCCTCTCAGCCTAGACACCTATACTTGCGCAGCTTCTGAAAGAGTTCTATGAGGAGCTTTACTATTTCATTCTCAGAGTTAATCTGGTATGTTTTGGGCTTAAACTGATTCTCCCTAACCCATCCCAATTCTACCAAAACCTTAAGTCTCCTATCTACCGAGGGGGTCCTTAAGCCTGTGGCCTTAACCAGAGAGTATTTGGTGAAGGCTTTATCAGGATTTAGAAGCAAGTGTGCTAGAACCCTAAACTTTTTGCCCCCACCTAATCCGACTTCAAGTTCCTCCCATATAGTTCGCTCTTTTAACTCTCTGCTCCTCATATCCCCCGCTCTCTACGCTCAAGCTGACCTAAAAGATTATTTAGGAATTTCTCTAGGTCTATTGCCGCGGCTCCAGAGATCCCAATCTCCATTAAGGATTTCATGTCGATTATTCCGCGGTAGATCAAATCTTGGACTTGAGCCTCAAAATCCTCCACGGGTTTGACACCATATTCCTCACATACAATATGGTAGAATTTCCGTAGCTCCCTTAGGCTTATATAAGCCGAGCCGCTCGCCCTTAAGCCTCTAACTAGGGCTAAGAGTATGAGCCTACCATCGTTGCTTAGGCTTATTATATCCTCGGCTGTTATGGTTGGATTTATGCCACTATAAACCTTCCTAACATGTTCAGGCAAAACCTTTCTTGACCCCATGTTCTCGGCTAAAATGCCAGAGTAATATAGGAGTTCAAGCCCAACCCTAACATCACCATTAACTGGCGGTCCAGCTGTTATATCACTTATTAGGTCAAGAGTCTCATCTGGGACTGCGTGGGGTTGGAAAGCCTCCCCAACCCTATCCTCAAGAATATCCCTAATCTGCCCGCTCGTATATCTTGGAAACTCTATTATGCCAGCTCCAAGGGTGGATCTCTCACCGGACTCGAGTAGATCATGCCACTTAAGAGATCTAGCAATAAATATTTCGCCGATGACCGGTGTTGTTTCACCCGGATGGAATTCCGGAATGCGTGTCAGATCATATATTATATGCTCTTTTGGGCTCATTTGGACAAAATAGTCTATCTCGTCGAATGCCACTATAAGAAATATCTCCTCAAACCTCAAGTATTCGATGAGCTGCCTAATCATCTCTTCAGGGCTTAAGCTCCTAACCGATAGTTTAGGCGTAATCTTCCTAACCAAGTTACTATAGAGGACATACCGCGTGGTTCCATCAACCTTACAGTTCATGTAGACAAATTGTAGGTTGATGCCCTCCTTCCGCGCCCTCTCAGCGATCAATTCACCGAACCTAATTGTTGTGCAAGTCTTGCCCGTCCCAGTTGGGCCAACTATCTGAATGAAGCGCGGATAAGATCTCCAGATATCCTTTAAAAGGGGACCATAAATCGATAGTAGTGTATTTATCTGCTGGTCCCTATGGGGTAGGCGCTTAGGAATGTAGTATGGTGAGAGCTTATTCCTATCCTTAAAGATTAGGGATTCGGGCAAGATTCTAACCCAAAATATATTGGGATACAAACCTATAAATATAATAGGGTTGCGTGCTTGATCGCTAAAGAGGCTCGAGAGGCTTCACATTACCCATTACTGGCCTAGGTCTCTTAACTGGCGCACACCATCTAACAGCGTTACTGATGACTCTGAGGACATCTGGATTATAGTATGTTGGGTAGCTCTCGTGCCCCGGCCGGAAATAGAATATTTTGCCAAGCCCCCTATAGAAGCAGCATCCGCTCCTAAAGACCTCACCACCCTTAAACCAGCTTATAAATATCAGCTCGTCAGGGGGTGGAATATCAAAGGGCTCCCCATACATCTCCTCCCGCTCAATCTCAAAATAATCTCCTAGACCTTCAGTGATCGGATGGCCGCCTGCAACAACCCATACACGCTCCTTCTCCCCAGCCTCCCTCCACTTAAGCTCACATGATGTCCCAAGCAGACGCCTAAAAATCTTTGAGAGATGCCCGGAGTGTAGGACTATTAGGCCCATACCATCCCGAGTTACACGCCTATACACTCGATCAACAACTGCATCACTGACCCTCTCATGTGCAACGTGACCCCACCATATCAGCACATCGGTATTATTGAGAACCTCCTCGGTTAATCCATGCTCATGCTCATCGAATATGGCAGCTCGAACATTAAAGCCTTGGCTAGATAAGTATCTGGCTATGACCGCATGCATTCCCTCCGGATATATCTTGGCAACCTTCGGATCCTCCCTCTCATGAATGAACTCGTTCCAGACCGTTACATTTATCTTAATACTCATTTTTCATCACATATAGGAGTAGGTTTTTCCTTGGGAAATAAAATTTTCTAGTAATTTTCATGCTCTAGCTGAGAGTATTATTCGCACCTCTTGATGGGGATTCCTAAGTTTCTCTATAAGCTTCCTTGAGAGGTTGCATGCGGCCTTATCAGCCCCTATAGCCACGGTCCTAGCGCATACATAGCTGCTCTTCCTAACAACTATGTCCATCGAATGGGTCAGCGTTAATCTTGGGCTCCCGTAGGCTCTAACAACATCCCTCTCCCCATTAGCCTCAATGATTATTATTATCTCGGCATTCGGTCTTCTGGCAATATCTCTGAACCTTTCGCTTAGATCCCTCGCAGCCTTATCGGCTTTGACAGCTATTATGCAATCACCTCTCTCAGTTAAATGATCCTCACGCGTCACCTCAAATGTTGTCTTATGGGTAGCTCTTACTAGGCTATGACCAAACGCCCTTATCTCCTCAATAGCCTCATCCAAGGAAGAATCCACCTAGGGCCGCTGAATCCTGATATGAAATGCGGAAAATTAATAATTTTCCATGTCATAACTTAATTGGATAGATTATGATCTCTGAGAATATTTTTAGGGCCTATGATATACGCGGCATTTACGGCGTGGACCTGAATGTTGAGGTTGCCCACTTAGTAGGTAGGGCTCTAGCTGAATACGTTGGCGGCGGAAAGACTTTCATCGTTGGTAGGGATGTGCGGTTGAGTAGTGGCCCCCTAGGAGATGCCCTAATAGATGGCATGGTCTCCGGCGGATTAAATATTATAGACGTAGGCACCGTAACAACCCCACTACTATACTTTGCAACAAAATATTATGGTGTGGACGGCGGTGTTATGGTCTCAGCATCCCACAATCCACCCGAATGGAACGGCTTCAAGATACTCCTTGATAGGGGCTTCCTATGTATGGGAATGGGGATGGAAGATCTCCGCGAAATAGCCTTAAAAGGAGTCTTCAGTGAGGTTGCGCGTGGAACCATTAAATCGAATCCGAACGCCATAAGAGACTACAGGGAATACATCTCGAAGAGAGTGGATATTAAGGGCGATTTCAGAATCGTAGCCGACCCAGGTGGGGGCTCATGCACAGTACTTATGCCAAGCGTTTATGAGGATGTTGGCATAAAAGTCTCGGTGATATATGGTGAACCGGACGGCTCATTTAGGAGGCATCCGCCAGAGCCTAACGAAGAGACGCTGAATGAGCTTAGGAGAGTGGTCTTAGAGGAGAAAGCGAGTTTCGGCGTTGCATTCGATGGTGATGGTGACAGAGCCCTCTTCATAGATGATGCTGGTAGAGTGGTTCCAAATAATGTGATCCTAGCGCTGCTTTCCAAACATTATCTGAGGAGATGTAGTGGTGCGGCCATTGTTTATGAGGTTAGCTGCTCCATGATCGTTGAGGAGACTATTAAGGCTTTTGGCGGAAGGCCGATTCTAAGTCGGGTTGGGCATACATATATCTATGACAAGATGATTAAGGAGAACGCCATATTGGGCGGTGAGACAAGTGGGCACTTTTACTTCCAAGACATTTACGGATTTGATGATGCGACATATGCTAGCCTAAAGGTTGCTGAGGCAGTATCCGAGGACGGAAGAAGACTCTCGGAGATAGTTGATTCAATGCCCACATATCCCCAGATACCCGCCAAAAACTTTGATTGCCCAGACGAAGAGAAGTTTAGGGTTGTTGAGAGATTGGCTGAGGAATTTAAGGCTCTGGGATACGAGACTGTAACGATTGACGGCGTAAAGGTCATTATGGAGGATGGATGGTTCCTTATAAGGCCGTCAAATACTCAGCCGCTGATAAGGCTGACGGCCGAGGCTAGAAGCGAAGAAAGGCTTAGGGAGATAGCATCATACGCTGAGAAGGCCATAACTGAGGAGATTAGGAGGACCTGTAAGATCTAGCAAGCCCAACAATGATCTTTCCCCCTAATTTATTGGGAAGCGTAATAGTGCAGCCACTCCGCCAAGCGACTTAAGCTTCGCCCCAGCCTCATGCTCAACACTTATTATCCTAACCCTTCCACCCCTCTCCTCAACCTCACGCATAATTCTCCCTAGGACGGCCAGATCCTCTTCAGCTGACTCCCTAATCACCTCATCGGTCACGAGAAACTCCTCGACGGCTCCTAAGGAAATAGCCCTCATAACCTCTTCTAGGCCATATGTGGCATCCTTTCGCCCCCCACCTAAACGCTTTAGAACCTCCTCAACTGCCTCGCTCTCCTCAATTATGCGTGCATGCTTAAGGGCTTTGGCTAGAACGCCGGAGCGTATAGCCTCATATATCCCGGCCTTACCAGGACTATTCACACTTTTCACATCAATTATTTTCTCGCGTAGGTCCGGCTCCCTCTCACTAAGAAAACTTAAGAAGTCGTCCTTAACGAAGCCTAAGCCTAAAACAACTATTGAACCATCGGCTGATTTGGTAGCGTCCTCAAGGGCCCTTAAGGCTGACTTAAACATTTCATTTAGCGCCCTCGCCCGCTCACCTTCAAGATGCTTTCCAGGCAGACTTACCCGCTCCTCGGCAATTATATCTAGGCCGAAGCCCCTAAGAGCCGCCACACAATAACCCTCATCATCGATGGACATGACTATTATTGGTGTGGCCCTCCTTAAGGCGGCTTTCTCCAGCTGCTCAATCTGGTAGTCTAACCAGTGCTCCTTAATAATGGTTAATGGCGTGTTTAGGGTTATGTTGAGGGTATGATGCGAGCCCATTGCCCCAATATCCTCTGGGGCGTCGCAGATTATCCCATGAACCCTCAGCCTATTTAGGCTCCTATCCCAGAAGACTCTTTCAACCCTAACGCCTATGGTGACTGATATGCGCCTCCCTTTCTCCGGCCTCTCATAACGCTCGCCAAACCTAACCTCTCGGGTCGTTCTAGCATAAACAATATCATTCCTCTGGATTATATTGTTTAGCGTCCAGAGATCATCTAAAAATTCGGGAACAACCTTAATGCTTCCATGCTTAAAATCTCTATCCAAAATCTTCATGAGGAAACCTCAGTATGCTCGGGCTCACCATCAGTATATGACGCCATATAGGCCGATTGACATATATCTTATCACAAATTTTAAGGTTTTCCTACAATGCGGCGAATTCTTGGAACCCTAACTATTTGGTAAGGTTTAAAAGCGGAGTATACAAAATATAATGGTGATACATAAATATTCAAGGTATAGGATGTGGCATTATGAAGACCCTCAGAATATCGGATGATGTCCATCAGAAGCTTACGGCGCTTTTAGGTGAGTTGGTTGCCCAAACGAGTAAGATGCAAACTTATCAGGATGCAATAGAGGCCATGCTCAACCAGTCGGTTATATTGCCACCCGAACTATTAAATGAAGTTGAAAACTTCATATCTAGGAATAGACATCTCGGCTACACGACTAAGGAAGAGTTTATACGCGATGCTGTAAGGTGGAGACTTAGAACTTTAAGTGGTGAGTATGAGACTATTGAGATCCCAAAAAGCGAGTTTGATGAGCTTAAGGACGCCCTAAAGGAGATGAACGCACCATACTTGAGTGTCACAGACTTCATATATAGTCAGATTAGACAAGTCCTTGAAGAATATAGAAAATATAGGCGTGAGAGAAGAGCGCGTTAGGGATGCTTGAATAAGGTCTTGGGAACTATTTTTATAATCGACTGCTAATATCTATTGTGGTTGAGCATATGATCATAATGATATTACTCTCAGTTCTCCTCGTAAGCCTAATCTCATTTATCGGCATTCTCTTCCTAGGATTTAATGAGGATCTACTCAAAAAGGTGCTGGTGTTACTTGTGAGCTTCGCTTCTGGAAGCCTACTTGGGGGCGCCTTTCTACATTTAATTCCCCATTCCCTTGAGGATTTAGGCCAAGACATAGTCTCATGGTGGGTTATATCTGGAATAATCACCTTCTTCTTCATGGAGAAATTTCTTTACTGGCGTCACTGCCATGATGGGGAATGTCCGGTCCACGCATTCGCCTACCTAAACTTAGTGGGTGATGGGATACATAACTTTGTTGATGGCATGATTATTGCAGCTAGCTTCCTAACAAACATCTCGCTTGGCTTAGCAGCGACAACCGCCACAATACTCCATGAGATACCGCAGGAGATAGGTGACTTTGGGGTTCTCATATATGCTGGATTCGATAAGAGAAAGGCTCTAGCATATAATTTTGTCTCGGCAACTACAGCCTTTGCCGGAGCTATATCCACATACCTACTCTACCAAGCATTTAACCTCATACATCAGTCGGCAACGATCCTTCTACCATTCGCCGCCGGCGGCTTCATATATATTGCGGCAACAGATCTAATGCCAGAATTACACAAGAAAAAGGATCTGAGAGGCTCATTCCTTCAGCTATCCGCCATACTATTGGGTTTAGCGTTAATGTGGCTCCTCAAGTTCTTAGAGTAATATGGCTTTTGGAGACTGGTGGTTAGCATCATGTCTACCGATGCGAGACCAGTTTTCTCAATAACCGTCGACTTTGATTTGGTGCCGGGTAGGCTTGTTCAGAGACTAAATCGATTCATGGCTCTAGCTGAAGTTAATGGTGGAGAAGTTTATGCGCATCTACCAAACTCGGGCAGATTACTAACAGCATTTTATCCGGGGGATTCAGCCTACCTTAAGAGGTGTGGGAGCCGCTTGGGAAGGAAGAGCATCTATAGCGTATTTGCCATCCAGCATGGTGGTATAATGATAATTGTCGATGCACAGTTCTCAAACCTTCTGGCTAGGAGGCTAATTGAGTTGGGGCTGCTCAGCGGCCTAGATGGCTATATTGTTGCTAAGGAGAATTTTAGAGTTGGTGAGGGTATTGGCTCTAGGCTGGACTTCATGCTTGAAAGGAGCTCAAACAAATTCTTTGTTGAGGTGAAGAGTGTCACGCATGTTGTTGATGGTATTGCATTATTTCCGGATGCACCAACCCTAAGGGGTAGGCTGCATTTGAGGCAGCTGATGCGGCTCCTAACACATGGTTTCGGCGCTGGAATAATCTTCTCTGTTCAGAGGCCGGATGCCTATTTAGTTAAGCCAAATGATTATGTCGATCCGGAATTTGCAGCGCTACTCAGGGAGGCGATATTTAGGGGCGTGAAAGTATTTACACTTAAATCGACCTTTCAACCGCCGAAGACTGTGGAAGTAGAGCCGAATGAGCCCCGATTCCAGCCCTAAAATTCTCTTTAAGTCTCACCCTCACCCCTTAAAATCCTCTCTTCATCCTCAATTATCTCGTCTGACTTTAGATATTTGATGAGGTCTTCGCTCACCACTGGTTTTCCATCCCTAATAGGATACCAGTATGGCAGGTATATTTCGGCCTTATTATTGAGCCTAATGCGCAGCCCCCTCCTAACTGGTATATTCTCAAGTCTAATGCCCTCGCTCACCAATTTAGCGACATAAACTGCACCATCGATAGAGAATTGACCCCTACCAATATTCCTTGCAAGAGCCTCGGGCATCCTAGACGTTATTAGCTTATAAGTTCTGCCCCTCGGTGGGTTATCTCCAAGTATCCCACCAACTATAATAGCGGTCTTTCCGAGAAGATCTTCTGGCTCTAGTCTCTCAGGGGCCTTTGGATCGAGAATAATTATTTCCTTCGGGCTGAAGATCTCAGCAAAACTCTCCCTCCTAACTGATCCGAGGTTTGAGAGAATTTCTAGGCTTCTCTGATCCCTAATATTCGTGAATATTATTTTGTCTCTGCCAACTATTGAGGAGGCATGCGCATACTCGATGTAAAGCCACTTGCCAATCTCAGGCTCCAGATGCTCAATCACGAAGATCAAGAGCATACGCCACCAACATTATGGTGAGGGTTAGCGGGCCCGGGGGGAGTTGAACCCCCGACCTCAGGCTTTCTCCACGCTGCTTCCGAAGGCCTACGCCCATTATTTTGCCTCTGTCTGCGCCCTATCCATGCTAGGCCACGGGCCCATTAAATTAAATGCTGGATCGTTGCACTAAAGGATTTTGTCGCTGGGAGTCTCTAATGCTGATCATCTTTGGCAGTTTGCCCACTAGGCCCACATGCCCCTCCCATATAATTATTGCTCCCCTAACACCACTTATCTCCCTAGCCCTCCTCAACCCTCTGGAAATAGCCTCCCTAATGTTCTGGCCCACGACAGAGTTGCATATTGATGTTGCTGCGGCGTCCGCTAGGGCTGCGCTCTCAGCGACAACTGTTACCGAGTCGGCCTCACCGAAGCTTATTGTCCGCTGGGACCTTCCGGTACTTGTTGCTATGCCCAATGGTGAATCATCCCTAGTAATTAAGAAGCCCAGCTTTCCGGAGAGGTTTGGTTCGCTGGTTAGGATTGAGATTGGGATGCCCTCGCCCTCCGTATATGCGGCTATCTCCCCACCATCCTCAACAACAGCTACTCTAGACCCCATTCTAATCAGAGTCTCAAGCCCAAGGTCCGCGATTGCCCCGGCAACGGCCGCCATGGGCCCGACATCAGCGGCCTTAGACGCCTCAATCATCCTCTGAACGATTGGGGGTGATTTGGGATCTGGGCTTATAGGCTTAAGGGAATACTGGAAATGCGGCCTACTCCTAATATAGTTCATGAGATCCTTTATATGGCGCTCTATTTCTTTGACAGCCTCTAAGAGGGCCCCTAAATTATCGCTTTTAATATGTATTTTTGAGTTGCCGATTAGTAAGCCGTATTCATGGATCATACTTGATCACGGCATGGTTATTGCCTTAACTGGGCATGCGGTGACGCATATCTTGCACGCCACACACCTCTCCTCATCAAACTCCAGGGACCAGTCCTCCCTAAACCTTAGGGCCTTTGTTGGGCATGGCGATATGCAGGCTCCGCAAGCCATACATTTGCCCCAATCTATTCTCAGTGTTTCAGCGAATTCTTGAACCTGTACGCCTGCCTCTCTAAATAGGTTAAGAACCTCCCTGAGTTTTTCTCCGGTGGCAGGTATCGAGACTATTAGCTCGCCCTTCTGCGCGTTCACCCTAGCCTCAAGAATATTGATTGGCACACCTGTCCTCAGAACCACGCTGGCTAGGATGGGTTTCTCAACAACGCCGTGCGAGTAAATTAGCTTGGCTCTCATACGGCTCTCCCACCACCAACAACCTTCCTCGATATATCGTCGGTTGTCAAGATTCCAATAACATGGTTTAGTCTATCGACGACTGGAACCCCGGATATATTGTATTGGGCCATTCTGTGCACGACAACATCTATGGACTCATTCTCGAATGCCGTTATAACCCTCCTAGTCATTATTTCCTCAAGTCTCCTCTTGTCGTGGGCTATGGCCTTAGCCAGATCCCATGAAGTTACTATGCCAATTAACCTCCCCTCATCATCAACAACTGGGAGATGGTCTATACCCTTCTCCACCAGCTTGGATGCGACAGTCTTTATATCCTCGCTTGGCCTTGCCGTTACAACGTTCCGACTCATTACATCGCCAACCCTGATCTCCCGCCCCCTAACCCTAAGAGGCTTAACCTCCCTCTGCCTTGGGAGCGGCTCAATGGGCTTCGTTAGGAAGAATGTTCCCTCGAGAATCCATTTTTTGAGGGTTTCGGCTATCTCCCTAGCCATCTTATAGCTTGATAGGGATGATGAGGGGACATCCCTATCGTTCAGGGAGACCTTCCCAGACCTGAGCTCAGCGTAGGTCGTCTTCTTAACGACTGGTCTTAGGTCCGGTCTGGTTGGCACGGCGTAATCGCGTATATTGACAGTTATTTCTTCATCCCTTGTGGCGGCGGTTTTAGCAACCCTCATATTTATTATTGGTATGGGTATGCCTATGCCAACATAGAGTGTTGTTCCATAACGGTGGAATGTGGCCCCACGCAAGTATCTGCTATTCATCTGCTTTAGGTCTCCCTTAACCATAAGGGTTCCGAATCCGGCTCCGGGACTATGCTGGGTTCCCTCACCGATTATGTAGCCTATTCCACCGCCTAGGAAAATTCTGGTTCCTAAGCCGATTGTCTCATAGTTCGGGTCTTTGCATAGGGGGTTTAGCTGCCCAGCCCCGGAGAATGTTATGTTCCCATAATTTGGTAGAAGCGTCCCCATATAAGTATATAGGACCCTGTCAGAGCTGTTTGTGGCCGCATCATACCTCTGATAGCAGTTTCTTGGATTGACGAGTATTGCCTGATTTAAGTCCTCAAGCGTTATGGTTGTTTCTATATGCCGCCTTGGATAGCAGTCTGTCCCATAGGATTCAGCCCTTAAAACAACCTCCTTACCCGACACTAGGTCTTCTATAACGTGGCCTCCGCCATACTCGAACCCCCTAGTCTCACTCATGGCAGTTGCTCCCAAATAGCCATCTACGGCCGCAAGTCCCTTATAGACTGGGACATCATTAAGCCAGCACCTAGCCATCTTTATCGGTGGATCGGAGTGCCCGAAATTTAGGAAGACCCCTGAACTACACATCGCCCCAAATGTTCCAGTCGTAACTATATCAACTTCCTTTGCGGCGACCTCTAGACCGCTGCTCTCGACGAGCTTAATCATCTCCTCAGCCGTTAATACGACGGCATCTCCACGCTTTATCTTCTCATTTATCTCATCTATTGTGCGTAGCTCCTCAATCTTTTCGGTCAATATCCCAGCCTCCAGAAGATTTACAGCATCTAAAGCTCTCTTCTATCGTGAATTGGGAGCGCATAATATTTGTAGATGGATATGGATAGAGATTTTATTCCTCCATGCATTCTTTTACATATTTCTGCAGAATATTTATTCACCATCATATATATTTTTCTACGAGATCTTTAGCCGCCTACAGCGAACCTCGAAAAACTGTTTCTCTGCAAAAATACTTTTAACAGAGCTATCTCTAATATTACTGTTTAATTGGCTGGTGCGTGGCACCTTTGAACTCCAAGAAGAATACGGTAAAAATTTCCAGTTTTAGGGCTAGGGGCTTAAGAACAATATCCTACATAATTCTTCTCGCCTCTCTATTATCTATAGTGAACTTCCTTTTCGGTTGGTCTTCTAGGGATGCTATTCCGCAGATACTGCAGCCCTACAGCGAGATGATATTGGCTGTTAACCCGTACATAATTTATATTCAGGCGGCGCTCGTCATGGCATTAGGCTATCTCATAGTTAACTCCCTCAGTAATGCCGTTTATGCTTACATGCGGAGGTTAACAGATCATTCAACGGCGGCAACTATAAAGACCGTTGTCTGGATATCCGGCATAACAATCCTACTGGTGGTTGTAACATCGATACTTAGCGCTGGCCCATGGACTGCCCTAACAGTCGGCTCATTTGGCGGTTTGGTGGTTGGGTTTGCAACTCAGAGCGTGTTATCACACTTCGTTGCTGGCATATTCATCATTTTAACCCGACCATTTAAGTTCGGTGATGTGATCACTGTGGCTGGGCAGACCGGGATAGTTAAGGAGATGAGGATTATGCATATTACGCTTGAGACTAAAGATGGCTCGACAGAGATACTTATACCGAATGGGATGATCTTTACACAAATAATTCTGAAGAAGAGGATTATTGAGGCTACACCAATACACTCGGAGGAGGTAGAGTCTATAAGGAGGATGACCGAGACCGCGGGATAAACTTAGACGAAGAAAAAATAGGGGAAGGTGAATGGATTATATGGGTGTCCACTCTTTAGCAGTCTCACTTCACCAAGATCTTTAGGAATTCCCTCATGAATGCTGGTAGGTCTGGCCAAGCCCTACTTGTAACTAGGTTGCCGTCGACGACAACCTCCTGGTCTAAATATTCGGCTCCAGCCTGCCTTATGTCTGGTGCAACGGCCATGTAGCATGTCATCCTTCTACCCTTAGCCAGTCCGTATCCGGCGATTACGAGCGGCCCATGGCATATTGCCGCAACAGGCTTATTCTTCTCAAAGAAGTGTCTTATGATGGGCTCTAACTCTGGGTTAGTTCTAATGTATTCTGGAGCCCTTCCACCCGGTATTATTAGGCCATCAAACTCTTCAGGTCTAACATCCTTAAAGGATAGATCAACCCAACCAAATCTGTAGCCGGGCTTCTCGCTATATGTTTCCCATCCCGGCTCAAAATCGTGAACGACTGTGAATAGGGTCTTTTTTGAGGGTGCGGCTACAGTAACATCTATGCCCTCCTCCTTAAGCCTCCAGAAGGGGTAGAAGATCTCCTGGGCTTCAACACCATCCCCTGCGACGATTAGAACTTTCGGCAATTCTCCCACCCAAAGTACTCTTAATTTGGGTCTGCGTATAAAATTTTCTTGGCCTGCTTACAGATGATACCTCCCTATCTTTCTGAATAGCCTCTCCCTCTAGGTTGATTCCTATCGGTGCTGGCAAACAATATATGGTTATGTTCTAGAGATATTGTTGGGAGGGGTGTTGGGATTGCGCGGTGGTGATAAACCATTATATTTGGATCCGAGCCAGCCGATCGATAGGAGGGTTGAGGATTTACTGGCGAGAATGACCCTTGAGGAGAAGGTTGGGCAGATGTGCCAGTATAGTGGCATAACGATGGAGTATGAGCGTATGATTAGGGAGGGGAGGATTGGCTCTCTACTAAATGTTTTCGGAGCCGATGAGACCAATAGGATCCAGAGGATAGCCGTTGAGGAGTCTAGGCTCGGCATACCATTAATTTTCGGCCTAGATGTCCTCCATGGATATAAGACAATATTTCCAATACCACTCGGACTGGCGAGCACATGGGACCCGGATATCGTTAGGAGGGCTGCCTCCATAGCTGCGGCAGAGGCTGCAGCCGACGGAGTCCACTGGACATTTGCACCTATGGTTGATATTGCACGTGACCCTAGATGGGGTAGGATTGCTGAGGGCGCTGGTGAAGATCCATATTTGGGATCTGCTATGGCTAGGGCATATGTGGAGGGCTATCAGGGTAAGAGCCTATCTGACCCAGACACTATTGTTGCATGTCCTAAACATTATGTTGCCTACGGCGGTGCTGAGGGCGGAAGAGACTATAATACGGTTGATATTTCCGAGAGGACTCTTAGGGAAATATATCTTCCACCATTTAGGGCAGCGGTTAAGGCTGGCGCTGGAACACTTATGAGCGCATTTAATGACTTAAATGGCATACCAGCCTCGGCAAACCCCCACACACTAAGAACAATCCTCCGCGGGGAGTGGGGTTTTGAGGGCTTTGTTGTGAGCGACTGGAACGCTATAGGCGAGCTTATCACGCATGGAATAGCTGGCAATATATATGAGGCGGCTGAGAAGGCCCTTAAGGCCGGCGTAGACATGGATATGCAGGGCGATGTGTATAGGAGGGCCCTAGTCCAGCTGGTTAGGGAGGGGAGGATCCCGGAGGGACTTATAGATGATGCTGTTAGGCGAATACTAAAGATTAAGTTTATGCTTGGACTGTTTGATAGGCCGTATGTTGATCCGGAGAGGGCGAAGAAGATAATTAAGTGTAGGGAGCATCTCGAGGCAGCCCTAGAAATAGCCAGAAAATCGATAGTGCTTCTGAAGAACGATGGAAACCTTCTACCGCTAAGTAGGGATTTAGGGTCGATAGCTGTTATCGGCCCATTAGCCGATGATCATGAGGCACCGCTCGGTCCATGGTCATGTCTAGGAGATCCAAAGGATGTGGTAACGGTCTTAGAGGGAATTAAGAGCAAAGTTTCTCCAAAGACTAAAGTTCTATATGCTAAGGGCTGTGATATTGAGGGATCGTCTAAAGAGGGCTTCGACGAGGCCCTGAGGGCGGCTAGGGAGAGTGAGGTGGTTATAGCTGTTGTTGGCGAGAGCAGGGACATGAGTGGTGAGGCTGCCTGCCGGGCATATTTAGATCTGCCGGGCGTTCAGGAGGATCTCTTGAAGGCTTTACATGCGACCGGCACCCCAATTGTTATGGTTCTAATGAACGGTAGACCACTATCAATATCTTGGGCGGCTGAAAATATACCAGCCATCATAGAGGCATGGTTCCTAGGGGTTCAGGCGGGATACGCGATAGCCGACGTGATCTTCGGGGATTATAATCCGGGCGGAAAGCTTCCAGTAACATTTCCACGTACCGTTGGGCAGGTGCCAATATACTACAATCATAAGAATACTGGTAGACCTCCTCTACCGGACGTTAAGTGGACATCTAAGTATTTAGATATTCCATATACGCCGCTCTTTCCATTCGGGCATGGACTAAGCTACACTAGGTTTGAGTATAGCGGCCTAGAGATAAGCCCAGTTGAGGTTGGAGCCAACGATACTGTGAAGGTTAGGTTTAGGGTGAGGAATGTTGGCGATAGGGAGGGTGATGAGGTTGCGCAGCTGTATATAAGGGATCCTGTTGCCAGCGTAACTAGGCCGGTTAAGGAGCTTAAAGGATTTAAGCGGGTAACCCTCAAACCCGGAGAGGAGAAGACTATTGAATTCACCCTAATGCTTGAGGATCTATCATTCCTGAATAGTGAGATGAAGCGCGTTGTTGAGCCTGGAGAGTTTAGGGTTATGGTTGGTTCATCATCGGAGGATATACGTTTGACTGGGAGTTTCACCGTGAAGGATTATGTGGAGTTTCCGCTTATGTAACGCTGTAAATATAGAAAAGCAATTAAACATCCTCTCCAATATTTTTCTTCAGTGCTTGATTGGGCTGTCGAGGTGCAGATTAATATGGTGATCAAGGCCTATGTGCTCTTCAAGGTGAATTCTGGAACAGAAAAGGACGTCTGTAAGAAAGTTTCCGACCTAGATAATGTCTTAGACGCCAGTATAATCTATGGGGAATATGATATAATTGCTAGAGTCGCGGTGTCAGAGCTTACCCAGCTAAATGAGTTTCTGGACAAGGTTAGGAG
>Ga0209080_1000873_pt1 | contig 17218 bp, 16 predicted proteins | sample JNZ110809AmetaG_FD_184123 | JGI IMG/M metagenome (GOLD analysis project Ga0209080, IMG submission 184123) | Hot spring microbial communities from Jinze hot spring, China to study Microbial Dark Matter (Phase II) - JNZ 110809A (SPAdes) (version 3) ...
TTTCGTCGCTGATGACATAAAGCATTGCACCTGCAGCAAACCCCATCGCGTAGGGTAGAATTGGCTTGGCGATGTGAACAGCCCATGCACCTAAAAGCGCTAAAGGAATTTCAATCAGACCAGCCCTAATGCCAACAAAGCAAGCGTAAAAGTGAGCGCCCATGCCGGCACTTAAGGCGGAAACTGAAACTGACAAACCTTCGGGAATATTTTGGATGCCAATTGCGAGCATCAATTTCAACGCATTATCAAGGTTGCCTGAACCGAAACCCACACCAACGGCAAGTCCTTCTGGTGCGTTGTGAATCGTTATGGCGATGATAAAGAGCCAGACAGCCCTGAGCCGTGACGACGCCAGTCCTTCATAACCCAAGACAGCATGGGCGTGCGGAATTAAGTGGTCAGCAATGTCAAGGGTAACTGCTCCCAGCAAAACGCCAAGGAAGGTAGGTAAGAAACCGCCTTGCTCAATACCGGGCAAGATCAGGCTCGTGAAACTTGCAGTTAGCATAACTCCGGCGGCGAAGCCGAGAGCGGTGTCAAGAAATCGCTCCGACGGTTTTCGCCAAAAGAGCACAAACAAAGCGCCGAAAGTGTTCATCAGCGTTATGATAATGCCGCCGATTAAACCCTGCAAAATTGGGTTTCCACCAGTTGCCTTGACAAAAATCAAATCCACTAAGTTCATACCCTTTATCACCTCAAGTCAGCGCAATGAGCGGTGACTAAACTTTGCGGTGAACAAGTTGGCGGAACAGGAACAAAGCAGCGACCGCCACGATAATCAGTACTGCCGATGCTGCTAAGGCTTTGTCAACCTCGGCGCGATTGAGGTAGAGGAAAATAGCGATTGGCAAGACATCTGTTTTTCCCGGCGTCGCACTTGCCAACACAACGGTCGCACCGAATTCTCCCATTGCCCTTGCCCACAACAAAATTGTTGCCGCCAGCAAACTCATTGCCGATTGGGGCAATTCAATCCAAAAGAAAGTTTGCCAGTGGGACAAACCGAGGGTGCGAGCGACATCCCTTAGGCGCGGGTCTTGACTTTCAAAGGCTGCTTTTAAGATGCGCAATGAATAGCCAGAAACGACGGCAAATTGGGCAATGACAATTGCTGGCACTTCAAAAACAACTGGCTTGCCAAGTGCCTGCAACCATTTGTCAACAGACGCGTTCGGGGAAGGGAATTGGGAGAAGAAAACCAGCAAAGCGACACCAAGGGCAATTGGCGGCATCACGATTGGCAAATCAAGAAGCGTGTCAACTAAAGTTTTGAACCGACCGCGATACTGAGCCAACGCATACGAAGCGGGAACGCCGATGAGCAAACTGAGCACAGTGCTTATTGTCGCAGTTGTGACGGACAATTTTGTGGAGAAGCGAAGTTCTTCAGATAAGATGGCGGTGGCGATATTTCCGACCCCTGCATAAACTGCGCAAGCAAACACGACGAGCAAAATTGCCCCAACATAGGTAGCGAGTGCCCCAACCGACCAAATCCAGAAAAGGCGATTGCTCAAAGTTCCAATCATCTTGCTTCACCTCGCAGGCAAGGTTCAAGTTTGGCTCGTTCAGGAGTGCTATGGTGAAAAACAAAGTTTGACCTCATTTCCCCAATGCTATCAAAGTGACACCTACGCATACAACGACCAAACCGGCAACCCTCAAGGGCGGGATGGTTTCTCGGAAAAGAAGCCAAGCCAGCAGAAACACGATAACTTGGTTTGCCGCAACGAAAGGGTAGGCGAAACTCAAACCCCTTGCCCTCACGACCATGACATAGAAAACCGAAGAAATTGCGTAAGCACATAAACCCGCCAAAACGCCCGGCGATAGCATTAACTTCAAAGCAGTTGCCCCCAACCCCCCTCCAGTTTCGGTGTTCGTCACTCCGTATTTGATGAGAGCCTGCCCAATGCCGCCGAGCAAAGTGGCGATGATGATTTGAGCCAATGGGTCAGTCAGCAACGAACGAACTGTCAAGTTTGCCATTCCTCTCACCTCGCGCTCAATTTTGAGGTCGTGCAAAAATGTAGCGCAAAAATTTTCGTCACGGGTTCCCGCTTGCAAAGGTAAAGCGCAGTTTTTATACCGTGCCGACCAATTTCCCGCGCCGACAAAATTCCTGTTCCATTGGGAAAAGTCAGCAGGATTTTAAACCCCGCCTTACTTTTTCATCCCCGATTAAAGCCAGCCAATCTGGCGAACGGAGAGCAATTGTGGTGCTACAGTTTTTGGAACGGAGGTGGGAAGCGATGTATCGGGTTGGCATCGTTGGCTTGGGAAGGAAAGCGTTAACGATTGACGATGAAACTCACTTGCGTTGGTTGACAAATTACGAGTTGCCACCAACGACCCATGTATCCGCTTACCTCGCAAACCCTAAAACTCAAATCGTTGCCGTTTGCGCCAAAACGGAACAAAGCATTGAACGGTTCTACCAACGAACAGGTTTGAAAGAAGTTCGTGGTTACACCGATTTCCGCGAGATGTTCGCGAACGAACGACTTGACATCGTTAGCGTTTGCACCCACACCGACATGAAAGCCCAAATCGTTATCGCTGCCACTGAAGCGGGTGTCAAAGGCATTATTTGCGAGAAGGCGATGGCGATATCGCTTGAAGAAGCGGATGCAATGATTGAAGCGTGTGAGAAATCTGGGACGAAAATTTTGATCAACCACCCACGCCGATACCATCCAACTTACCAAAGAGCAAAAGCGGTGCTTGAAAGCGGGGTTATCGGTGACTTAGTTCGCATTCACGGGACCATGTGGACATGGCTTTTGCACAACGGCACTCACCTTTGGGACATCATGAGATACTTTGCTGGCGATGCTGACTGGGTTTGCGGTTGGGTTCGCGATGACCATCCGACCGACCCGGGAGGTTACGGCATCGTTCACTTCCGCAGCGGTGTTTTCGCTTTCGCAGATGTTGGTGGCGGACAAGGTTTTACCCTTGAACTTCACGGGACGAACGGCGTCATCCGCATTGACACTTTCAATGATGGCGTCCAAATGGAAATTTACGCCGATGTTTACCCGCCAGACCCACAACGCCCCGCTTACCAGTTCCGCCCGCGATACTTGCTCCGACGGGAATACCATCCGAATCCACCTCGCTTCACCCCACCGATGCAAGCAGCCTTACAAGACCTGATTGACGCGATTGAGCAAGATAGGCAACCAATTTCCAGCGGTTATGATGGTCGTGCGGCACTGGAGATAGGCATCGCCTTTCATGCTTCACACCGCGCTGGCAATGTTCCCGTCAATTTGCCGCTTCAAGACAGGAAATTGCGTGTCGTTTCACGGTGAGTCTTCTCACTCTGGAGCGGTGTTAATTTGAGATTGATGCTCGTGAGTTTCTTGCGTTGAAGTTCCCTCCTTGCGCCAAAACTTCGGCATCAAAAACACAACGCCCAAAAGCAACAGGAAGTAAAACGCCAAATCCAGTGCACCGATGTGCCCCGATGGTCCAACCAACCAAGCGGGGGCATTCGGTTTGAAGTCCGTCAATGCTGGGAATCCCAAGCCGATATCTCCGCCGAAGCAAAAAGCAGCCCAATCGTAACTTGCATGAAGCCCTATCGGGAACCAAAGCCCGCCCGTGAAATATCGTGTGAGCGCGAAAGTAACACTCAGAGTCAATGTCCCAGCAATTCCCAAAGGCTCATGGACATTGCCTTGTCCAAAGTGGACAAGCCAGAAAAGTATGCTGGTGAAGGCGATAGCGAACTTCCTCCCTTTCCACCTTTCAGCCTCGCCGAGCAAGTAGCCACGAAAGACCAACTCCTCCGTGAAGCCGATAAGCGGGCATAACCACAAACTCATAACGAACCAACGCTTCCAGTTAACTTGCGGGACCAACTTAAACTGAACCAAATTTGTCAAGTCGTAAATTGCAAACATGCCCAACACGAAGATCACACCCGTCAGGATGCCAAGCGCTAAATCCTTCAGCCAATTCCTTCGCACCAAACCAAACAACTCAAGTGAGCCTTGATCTGTCATGCGCATGAAAGCGAAGGTCAGGAGGACCAATAGCGGGTATGAAGCGGATATGACTGCTGACGAGATGACGAACTGTTTTTCTGGCGGGATTTGTGAAAACTCCAAAGGCAATTCATGCTCAAGCGAAAGCCAAGCCCACGCTATCGCTACACCCATGATTGCACCGAATAAACCTGTCAAGATCGCCAAAATCAAAAACAGGACAATTCGCTTAACTGGCGACCAACCCGAAGGTTGCTTCGCTTTCGCTTCCATTTTGCCTTGTTCCATGTTCGGGTTACCTCCGTGCTCACCCGCGACATCAAAAAGTTTGCCCCAACTTGACTCTGTTGGGCTACAATGAGATGAGGGTGATGCGTGGATGGTCTCTCTACCGTTGCAAAAGGTCGCCGAGTGGGTGAAAGGAAGGTTGGTGAACGCAAAAGGCGATGAAAAAATCAGTGGCGTCAGCACCGATAGCAGGAAAGTTTGTCAAGGGGACTTGTTTGTCGCTTTGAAAGGCGAGCATTTTGATGGACACGATTTCGTCGCCGAAGCGTTTCAGAAAGGCGCAATCGCAGCCTTAGTCAATCGTCAACTTCCACTGTCAATTCCGCAAATTGTCGTCGCCGACACGCTCAGGGCTTTGGGCGACCTCGCTGCCAACTACCTCAAATTTTTGCGCTCAATAAACGAAAATTTGGTTGTCATCGCTGTCACGGGAAGCAGCGGCAAAACCACAACGAAGACGATGATAGCCAGCGTCGTTCAATCGGTGATGCCCACAACCATCTCGCCGGAAAGTTTCAACAACGAAATTGGGGTGCCTTTAACGATTTTGCAAGCGACTTCAGAACACCGAGCGTTTGTGCTTGAATACGCGATGCGCAAGAAGGGCGACATCAAATACCTTTGCCGAATTGCCCCGCCGAATATCGCCGTGATCACCAACATCGGCACTGCCCACATCGGTTTGCTTGGTTCAAGGCAAGATATCGCGGAAGCGAAAGCGGAAATTCTGGGAGATTGGGGTTCAGGAGACGAAAGCGAAAACAGGGACAACGCCGAATTTGCGGTTTTGCCCGCTGACGACGACTTCTTCGCCTTTCTGCGCGAGCGAGCGAAAGGCAAAGTCGTTTCTTTCGGGTTTTCGCCGGGCGCGGATGTGAGAGCAATAAACTGTCAAGTCAACTGGGAAGGGACATTGATCTTGGCAACCGATGGGGAACGAACCGTTGGCGTGAAATTGCCCATTTTAGGCGAACACAACGCACGCAATGCTTTGGCTGCCCTTGCAGTTGCTAAGGTTCTTGACATTGGCTGGGATATCGCAGTTGAGGCGCTTGAGAAGTTTCAGCCGCCGAAAATGCGCCTGCAGCGTCAATGGCTTGACCCACCCGGCTGTTGGGTCATCAACGACGCTTACAACGCCAACCCAGATTCTGTCAAGGCTGCGTTGAGAACCATGAAAGCGTTGCCTGCGAAGCGAAAGGTTGCGGTGCTGGGCGAAATGTTGGAATTGGGCGAATTCCACCAGCAAGGTCATTACGAAGTCGGACAGGTTGCTGCTCAGACTGTTGATTTGCTGATCGTTGTCGGCGAAAACGCATTTGCTATCGCCGAAGGTGCTGAAAACTCTGGGATGCCGGAAGAACGAATTGTTCGGTTTGAAACTTTGGAATCTGCGAAGGAGAGTTGGCGGAAACTTCTGCAGCCAGATGATTTGGTCTTACTCAAAGCATCTCGGGCAATCGGGTTGGAGCGATTAATAGAGTAGCGAGCCGAAAAATTTGTTGTTTCGGATGGTCGGGCTTCTGCCCGACCGAAATGAAAATTGGCTCAATGTAGGGCGCGGTTTTACACCGCGCCGAAAAAATTTGTCGGCAGGGTGTAAAACCCTGCCCTACAAGGGAAATTGGGCTTGATGTAGGGCGCGGTTTTATACCGCGCCGAAAAAATTGTCGGCAGGGTGTAAAACCCTGCCCTACAAGGGAAATTGGGCTTGATGTAGGGCGCGGTTTTACACCGCGCCGAAAAAATTGTCGGCAGGGTGTAAAACCCTGCCCTACAAGGGAAATTGGGCTTGATGTAGGGCGCGGTTTTATACCGCGCCGAAAAAATTTGTCGGCAGGGTGTAAAACCCTGCCCTACAAGGGGAAATTCGGCTCAATTTATGGCGCGGTTTTATACCGCGCCGATGAAAAATTTGTCGGCAGGGTGTAAAACCCTGCCCTACAAGGGAAATTGGGCTTGATGTAGGGCGCGGTTTTACACCGCGCCGAAAAAATTTGTCGGCAGGGTGTAAAACCCTGCCCTACAAGGGAAATTGGGCTTGATGTAGGGCGCGGTTTTATACCGCGCCGAAAAATTCGTCGGCAGGGTGTAAAACCCTGCCCTACAAGGGAAATTGGGCTTGATGTAGGGCGCGGTTTTACACCGCGCCGAAAAAAATTGTCGGCAGGGTGTAAAACCCTGCCCTACAAGGGAAATTCGGCTTGATGTAGGGCGCGGTTTTATACCGCGCCGAAAAAATTTGTCGGCAGGGTGTAAAACCCTGCCCTACAAGGGAAATTCGGCTTGATGTAGGGCGCGGTTTTATACCGCGCCGAAAAAATTTGTCGGCATGGTGTAAAACCCTGCCCTACGAGGGGACAAGGGTTTCTAATCTCAAAGCCTCACAAAATTCCTTCCAGCACTTTCTTTTGCAGCGCAATCAGTTGTCGGATGCCTTTTTGGGCAAGTGAGAGTAGTTGGTCAAATTGTTCCTTCGTGAAGGCTTCGCCTTCAGCGGTCGCTTGAATCTCAACGAGCCGACCGTCTTCTAACATGGCGACATTCATGTCAACACTCGCCCGCGAATCCTCATCGTAGTTCAAGTCAAGGAGTATTTGCCTGTTAACGATGCCGACGCTAACTGCCGCGAGGCAACCGTAAATAGGCAACTTTTTCAGCAAACCTTCTTGCTGCATCCTCCACAGTGCTTCTGCCAAAGCGACGAAGCCGCCAGTTATGGCAGCAACGCGAGTGCCTCCGTCTCCTTGCAAAACATCGCAGTCAATGACGATTGTTCGCTCGCCAAGGGCAGAAAGGTCAACGGCTGCTCGTAAGCAGCGCCCAATTAAGCGCTGAATCTCAATTGAGCGACTATCCTGCCGTCCCAAACGGGCTTCTCGCTCGTTTCTGGTGTGAGTTGCGCGCGGGAGCATCCCGTATTCGGCAGTAATCCAGCCAGTATTTGTGCCTTTCAAAAAAGGCGGAACTCTGTCAAGGACTGAAGCGGTGCAAAGGACACGGGTATTGCCAATTTCAATCAAGCACGAACCTTCAGCGAATTTGTGCCAACCACGAACTAACTTGATAGGGCGCATTTGGTCAGGAGCGCGACCGTCAGGTCTTTGAAACTGCATCTCTTCCACCTCTTCGTTCGTTGACTCTCTACCTTCGTCGTTTTCGTCGGGGTTTACGCCGCGACGGTGTTGTCGCGCTGGGACGAAGGATGCTTCCCGTCGGTGTGGATGCTGGCTTTTCCGCTATCTCCTCCGCTTCTTTTGCTTCTGTTTCCGGTGTGGGTGTTGTCACGCGAAGGATGGGACGCTGTTCAGCGATAGGTCTTCGGACAGGGGCTGCTGCGGGACGCCTTTGAGCCACCCTTGCTTCCCACCAACGCTGCATTATCAAGACAAGAGGAGCGGCGATGAAGATGGACGAATAAGTTCCGGCAGTGATGCCAATGAAAAGCGAGAACGCTAATGGCTTAACAGCAACTCCCCCAACAAGCAAAACTGCCCACAAAGCGAGAGCCGTTGTCAAAGATGTGTTGATTGAGCGTGACATTGTTTCAAGCAAACTGTAATTGACGATGCGCTCCAAAGACCAGCCGCGACGAACCTTTAAGTTCTCCCTGATTCGGTCGTAAATGACCACAGTGTCCTGAACCGAATAACCAGCAACTGTCAACAGTGCGGCGATGAAAGAACTGTTGACCTCAATTTGCGACCAAGCGGTGAAACCGACAAGGACCAAAACATCGTGAGCAAGTGCAAACAGCGCTCCTAAGGAGAACAACCAACCTGCACCCAAAATTTGGTATCGGAACCAAATGAAAAGTGAAACGAGCAGCAAACCGAATATGGTTGCCAGAACGGCTGCCCTTGTCAATTCACTGCCGACAACTGATCCGATGAATTCCGTCCCAGCCTCTTCAAGTTTCGGATACTTTTGCCGCAGCGCTTTCAAAATTTCCGTTCTCCACCGTTCGCTTTCCCTCTCGCTTTGCATTTTCACGCGGATTAGCAAAGTGTCGCCTTCAGCGATTTGGATGACAGGTTGGGACGGCAAATCCAAGCGCCTGAGCAATGAACGAACTTCGCCTGCGATTTGAACCTCTTCCCTTGTAGTTGTGGCTACTTTTTCGGGGAACTTGAACTGATACAAAGCGCCGCCCGTAAAGTCCAGCCCTAAATTGAAACCGCGAACGAATAATCCTGCCAAACCCAACAGCATGACAGCAATAGCAATTCCCAGCCACAATTTCGTTTTGCCCACAATGTCAAATCGCTCTGTCGCTTGCATTTTCATCCCTTCCTTCCTGAGTTGGAGGGTGCTGCCCCTGCAGCACCGATTTTCTCGGTCAGGCAGGAACCCTACCCTCCAATTGTGGTGGCATTTTAGCATTACGGGTTTATCGTTGAGCGGTGATTAACCGCTGAATCGCAGGTATATCGGCGAAAGTCCGGAACCAACTCGTTCGTTCCCCAAGTTTAGTGCGAACAATCCATTCCATCATGCCACGAACGGAGAAGAAAGCGCTGAACAAGTTAGCAAGGGTTCCGATAGTCAAAGTTGTGGCAAAGCCTTTAACTGGACCTGTGCCGAAGTAGTAAAGGACTGCCGCTGCAATCAAAACGGTCACATGGGCGTCAAGAATTGCGGTCCAAGAGCGGTCAAAAGCCAATTCAACGGCAGTTCGCAAAGGTCGCTTTGCCCTCAACTCCTCCTTGAGTCGTTCAAAACTGATGACATTGACATCAACAGCCATACCCAAAGAAACAATCAAACCGACAATGCCCGGCAAAGTAAGGACTGGGCGCCAGTCCCCAATCTGAAGGCTCATGACCGCAAGCACGATCAGGAAGTAAATTACCAGAGCAACACACGCGAGCACACCTGGCAAGCGGTAATAGCCAATCATGAACGCAGCGATCAAAATTGCAGCCAGTATTCCGGCGTTGATGCTTTTGTGGATTGTGTCAATTCCCAAAGTTGGCGAGATGCTTTGCCGCCACAAAACCGACACTGGGACGGGCAAAGCACCTGCGTCCAAAATGACTTTCAGCAAGTTCGCTTCTTCAAATGAGCCGATACCCGTTATTCGTGCGCGACCGTCCAAAATTGGTTCTTGAACTACGGGAGCGCTTATGCATTCTCGGTCATACCAAATCGCCAAGTGCTTTCCGACATTTCGTCGGGTGAAGTCAGCGAACTTGCGTGCACCTTCCCGGTTTAAAGTCAAGTGAACCTCCGGACGACCAAATTGGTCGTAACCCACGACGGTTGGTGGACTCAATTCAGTCCCCTTGACAACCAATGTTGATTCGGCGTAGACCTGATACTGGGGGACTTCCTTGCCCTGCGAATCTCTGAAAATGACCCTTTCTTTTGTCCCCGTTGGACTTGTCTCAACATCAACTCGGTATTTTTCTGGGACACTTCGGAACTCAAGTTCTCCCATTTCGCCAATAAGCCGCAGTGCTTCTTCTGGGTTGCGGACACCGGGCATCTCAACGACGACTCTGTCGGCACCTTCAACATAAACTTGCGGTTCGGAAACCCCATATCGGTTCACTCGCCGCTCAACGATTTCTCGGACGGTGTTGACTTTCGCAGCGTCCAAAGGGAAGAACTGACGACGCTCTTTCAACTCGCGTGCGCCGCCGTAGAGTGAGCGGAGAGTCGTTTCAATCAAACGAACTTGACTTTCCGCCTCCCTTGCCGTCGCTTGGGAGCGAACAAAAACAACTTTACCTGTCTCCTCCACCAGCACATCAAAGTTCTCAAGTCCGTTTCGTTCAAGGGCAGCGGTTATTGTCTCCCTTGCCGCCTCTCGTTGTTTTGGGTCAATAGGTTTGTCAAGTTCAAATGCGAACTCCGCTCGCCGGCATTGCAAAACGATGCGCGAACCACCCTGCAAGTCCAAGCCTAACAGCAAATTCAGAGAAGGCTTGAAAATCCCGATGCGTCCGATTTGCCAGATTGGGCGTTCACCTTTTGCTTGTCGCTCCGATTCAATCAACTGTGCTTTGGGGAAGTTCCTGAGGATTATTGAGTTGATTTGTTCCTGCCGCTTTAAGGCTTCCGACATGCTGGTTGAAGCATCGTCTTCAATGACCAAAACATGTTCGCCGACAGTTTTTATGCTGGTGAACTCCGGCTTGTCAAATTTTGCCTTCTCCAAAACCTCGCGAACCAATTGTTCCATCGGCTTATCTTTTGCCAGTTGCGAGAAAGGTTCAACAAACCGGTAACGCATTCTCAGTTCAACGCGAAACTCCTCAAAAGGTCCAAGCCTCAAGGGCTTAAAGGCGACCAAAAAAGCAGCCAAACCGACAAGGACAGTGATGAGCATTCGTCGCTGAACAATTGCAGTCATTTCCCTTCGCCTCCGTGTCAGTCAAGTCGTTCCAAAACCATCAGCGTATCTCCGTGTTTGACCAATTGCCCATCTTTTGCAACGATTTCCCTCACGATGCCGTGCACTTCGCTCCTGACCTCGTTGAAGAATTTCATCGCTTCAACCAAAGCGACAACTTGGTCGGGTTCAACTTCGCTTCCAACAGTTACGAAAGGCGGGGCATCGGGACGCGGACGCGAGTAAAAAACTCCTGTCAAGGGAGCGGTTATGTGAAACAGCCGTTCGTTAGGGACAGTTTCAACCGACTGGGTTTCGGGCTCCCTAACTTCAAGTGAAGTTTCCGAATCCGTAGCGGGATAGGTCGTTGCTGTAACTCCAACAAAATTAATGGGGCGATAATTTCGCCCTCGTATGATGACTGTAACCTCGCCTTGGCTGACAATTAACTCTGACAAATCCTCTCGTTCCACCAAAGCGACCAGTTGACGAATCCAGTCCAGGTCAACGATCGGCGATGTCAATGGTTCCTCTCGCAAATATTCCATCCCGTTTTCGCCCCTGTGTCCAAAGTGGGAATGGTGGCGGCGCAGGGATTCGAACCCTGGACCCCGCGGTTATGAGCCGCGTGCTCTGCCGCTGAGCTACGCCGCCATTAGAGCGAGATCGCTGCTGCCTCTTCTGCGGCAGTGGTTGCTGCACCGCGACGGCGTCGGCGTTTGGGCTCTTTCTTCCTGGCTAAATATGCCATCCGCCGCTCTTCGTATTCTTGCCGAACTGCTTCTTCCAACTCCTGCTCCAAAGTCAAAAGCGGAGTTGGGTCAAAAGACCTCAACAAATCCCAGTTGATTTTGATTTTTCGCAAACCTGCCACGCAATCAGACACCTCCGTTGATTTTCCTGCAGACGGCGCAAACTATTTTAGCACAATCACTGCGGTTGTCAAAGGTAAAGTCATCGCTCTCGCTTTTTAACTTCGTCCCAAATCGCATCCATTTCCTCAAGTCCCATCTCGGTGAGGGACCTGCCCTGCTGCTTTGCGACTTCTTCAATTGCCTTGAAGCGAGCAACAAATTTACGGACCGCGTTTCGCAAAGCCATCTCAGCGTCCACGCCCGAGAGCCGGGCAACATTTACGGCGGCGAAAAGCAAATCTCCAATTTCATCCTCAACCCTTTTCTTGTCTGACCTATCGCTCTTCAACACGCTTTCAACCTCCGAAACTTCCTCCCTGAGTTTTTGGAGCGCTGGAAGTGGGTCATTCCAATCAAACCCAACTTGCGCTGCCCGCTTTTGAGCATGATGGGCAAGCATCAACGAAGGCAAAGACCACGCCAATCCGTCCATCAATGAGCCCAACTGCTCCCGCTCGCTTGCTTTTATGCTTTCCCACTGAGCGAGAGCCTGTTCTGGCGTTTCTACTTTTCTCTCGCCGAAGACATGGGGATGTCGCTCAATCAATTTTTGAACGAGACCCCTCAACACATCAGTGATGTCAAATCGGTTTGCCTCACTTGCCATTTGCGCGTGGAAGACAACCTGAAGCAACAAATCGCCCAGTTCCTCGCGCAACTTTTCTGGATTCTTTTCCTCAATTGCGCTTGCGACTTCGTATGCTTCCTCAATCGTGTTGCGCTTTATGCTTTCGTGGGTTTGAGCCTTGTCCCAAGGGCAACCGTTCGGTCCTCTAAGCGCAGCCATAACTTGAACCAGTTGCTCAAACAAATCACCAACACTTTGAGGGTTTTGGGCTGATTTCTCTTTTGCCTTGTCCCGTGTTCCCTGTCCCTTGAAACCCTTACTGCGCGCTTTGCTCACGCTGTTCCAGCCTCCCCCCTTCTTGGCTCGGCGGCTTTGTCAAACCTGGTGCTTCCGCCGGCGGTTGGAAAGATGTAGGGCGTTCAATCATCATCCGAGTTCGGATTTCATCTTCAAGGAACTTGTAACGCGGGTCACGAACCGAGATTGAGAACTCTTTAGCGAGTTGCTGAAAAACCATCTCTGGTGGTGGACCGAAGAGTTGGACATATGCAGCCTTGACTTCCCGTTTGATTTCCTCAAAGGGCAAAACAAACGCCCTTTTGCGCTCAAGGACCTTCACTAAAACCCAAAAATTGGCTTCTTTGATGTGGACGGGTCCATGAAGTTGGTTTAGCGGTGCATCGCGCGCGAGCAAGTTCAAAAGCGTCGGGGGTAAAGGTGGTGGTTGGTGAGGGTCAATGAAAAGCGGCAGCGTGATTGTAACTTCGCCCCGCGTGCTTCTAAGTTGCGGGTTGTCCTTGTAAAAATCGTATGCAACCTTGCGTATGTCCTCTCCCTGTTGAATCAGAGCCTTAACCTTTTCCAAATCTTTTCGGTCGCGACTTTGGAAAAGGAAGCACCGAACTGTTGGCGGCTCGCCAGTTGGAGGTTGAGCGAACATCACCCAGTTTTGCTTGAAAAACTGCTCAAGGGTTTTGTCGTCAACCTTAGTTTGCTTCTCACGCAACTTCAGCAAAATGAGGTTGTGCTTGATGTCCTCAAGCAACCCCTCTTTTGTCATCCCTTGCCTTGCAAGGAAAGCGAGGAACTGGCGCTCATCTTCAAAGCCGTTAAGCCGCATAAAGTTCTTGTATTCACGCTCAACTTCTTTGTCGCTGACCAACTTGTGCTTTTCGTTTGCGAGGAGCAGAAGTTGATGCTGTATCAACCACCGCAAGGTCCGTGCCCCGTAATATCGCTCCATCGCCTCTTGAAACTCGTTGTAGGTGATGACCTTGCCGCCGACCACGGTGATAGGCTTCCGCCCACCGCAACCTAAAAGCCCAACTATTAAAACGACGGGAAGGGAAAATTGAACGAGACGCATGAAAAGTGCACCTCCTTGAAAATTACAGCGGTCAATCCATAGCCATTTGTTTGTAACTGACTTGAAGTTTGCTGTCACGCGGCTTCGCCCATTTCCTCAAGTAGTTCGTCAGGGACATCAAAATTGGCGCTGACACTCTGGACATCGTCGTGGTCTTCCAAATCGCGGAGCAAAGCCAACAACCTTCGTGCCTCCTCGCCTTCAACCCGAACGACGGTTTTCGGCAAGTTCGTGATAGTGGCTAATTGGTAAGGGATCCCGTTTTGCTCAAGGGCAGTTTTGATGGCTTGAAGTTGTTTCGGTTCAGCAACAATCTCATAAGTTCCGTCTTTTCGTTGAACATCGTCGGCACCGGCATCCAAAGCGCAGGCAATAATTGAGTCCTCATCTGCCACGCTGGCGTCAACAACCACGAGTGCCTTTTTCTCAAAGACCCATGCAACGCTTCCCGCTTCTGAGAGGCTTCCGCCGTGTTTTTGGAAGAGTCGTCTCAATTCCGAAGTCGTTCGGTTTCGGTTGTCCGTCAGCGCCTCAATCAAAATTGCAACACCACCCGGACCATAGCCCTCATAAATGACTTCCTCGTATTGCTCCCCTTCAAGTTCACCTGTTCCCTTTTTGATAGCCCGCTCAATATTATCCATCGGCATTCCGTGCTCCTTTGCTCTGTCAATGGCGGCTCTAAGGCGCGGGTTGGAGTCAGGGTCGCCACCGCCTAAACGGGCAGCGATTGTAATCTCGCGAGCAAGTTTACCGAAAAGCCTTCCTCGGACCAAATCTTGCCTCATCTTGCGAACTCGGATGTTGTGCCATTTGGAGTGACCTGCCATGTTTCTTCACCTCCACGAGACTGACTGTCTTTCCTCTTCTGTCAAGACTTGTGATAGCAGCCCTTTGAGTTTAAGCATATCTTGCCTCAACACATCCTTCCACTTGGGTTGATGAAGTGCCGCTGCCGGGTGAAACAGCGGAACAAAAATAATGCCACTTTTCGTGAACGCTTGTCCATGGACTTGGGATATGGTCATCCTAAGTTCGGGCAAAACCGCTTTCAATGCCGCTGCACCGAGCAGACAAATCACTTTCGGTCTGATGAGGGCAATTTGAGCCTCCAAAAAGGGATGGCATGCCGCTATTTCCTCATTGCTTGGCGTCCGGTTGTTCGGCGGTCGGCATTTGACGGTGTTAGTGATGAAAACTTCATCACGGCTTAACCCAGCCAAAGCCAAAAGTTCGTTCAAGAACCTTCCCGCTGGACCAACGAAAGGTCTCCCTTGAGCGTCCTCCTGTTCACCCGGTGCTTCCCCGATGAACATGACCTTAGCGTTGGGATTCCCCTCGCCCGGGACTGCTTGGGTTCGTCCCTTCGCCAGCGGGCATTTCGTGCAAACTAAAATTTGTTGGTGCAACTCCTCCAAAGCAGCAAGGCGCTCATTTTGCTTGACCATCGCCACTCCTCCGAGTGAAGGGAAAATTTCGCTTTGTTGATTATGCCACTTTCCTCTCAACTCAGCATCGTTGTCAATGCTTGAGATGCCAAAATGGCAATACCTTCAACTGCCGGAATTGCAGCGGAATACCTCATCCTCTTTGGTCCGAGAACCCCTATCATGCCGAAGGGATAATCGCCAGCGAAACAAGGCGCAGCAACTATGCTGCAATCGCAAAGTTCCGCGAACGGAATTTCAGAGCCGATAGCAACCCATGCTTTAGGGATAGGAGAGGTCAACTTGTTCATAAACGACTCGCACAAAACTGCCAATTTTTGAGGGGTTTCCCAGAAGGCAATAAGGCGTTGGGCGCGCTCCAAGTTTTGGAACTCAGGTTCAGCCAAAAGCCTTGACAACCCTTCCATCCAAACCTCAGATTGCCAAACCTCTTCCGCCAACTTCTGAACTAACTTGAAAGCGACAGGGAAAATCGGGTTGCGAGAAGTTTCCGATGTCTCCCAGTGCGACCAATCGGTTTGAAGCAAAGTTGAAATGGGAACTTGGTTCAACCGGTTGTTCAACCAATTAGCAGCCTGCTGCCATTGGTTCTGGTCAAACGATTCTGACACTGTGAAGGCTTTGTGAATCAGACGGTGTCCTAAAAGTATTGCGACGACACGGCGGTCTGGAAGGACACTGAAATGAACGCCTCTGATGACTTCCGTTTCACGGCGAGGCAAAATAGCCCAAGAAGCGTAATCCGTGCACTGACTCAACAATCGGCAAGCGGCTTGCAACAAATCCCTAACTTCACCGTATCTCTGCGTCAGCCTTTGTTCCCAGAGGCGAAGCCTGTATGACGGCAGTGGCTGGACCTGCAAAACCTCATCAACGAAAACACGGTAACCGAAATCAGAAGGGACACGACCTGCTGAAGTGTGCGGCTGGAAAATCAAACCCATCCGCTCTAATACCCCAAACTCCAAACGAACTGTTGCCGGGCTAATGTTAAGCCGGTATTCCAAGACAACCGCTTTTGAGCCTACAGGTTGAGCCGTCTTGACATGTAGGTCAACAACCGCTCCTAAAATCTGTTTGCGCCGCTCAGTGAGAATAGGCTCTTTCCGCAAGGACATACTGATCACCTCGCGGGCACTCAAATCTTATTTTGCCACGCCTCTTGCAACCTCGTTTGAAAAGTTCCCGCTTTTCGCGGCAGATCGTGGAGTGATTCTCGTCGCTCCATGCCTGAAATTGGTGTGCTATCATTGCAAGAGCAAACGAAAGTCGGGACAAAAGCCAAGTTTACAAGTTTCGCCTTAAGCAAAGTTTGTCAAGGGGGGCAACCGATGCGAGTTTTGGTCACAGGTGGAGCAGGCTTTTTGGGTTCGCATATTTGCGACCGATTGATCGCCGAAGGACACACAGTCATTTGCCTTGACAGTTTGTTGACTGGGCGAGAAAAAAACATTGCCCACTTGCTTGACCATCCCCGTTTCATCTTCTTCCGTTACGACATCACTCAGCCTTTTTACATTGCTGAGAAAGTTGATTGGGTGCTCCACTTTGCAAGCCCCGCGAGCCCTAAAGATTACGCAGCCAATCCGATTCACACCCTCAAAGTTGGTGGGCTTGGAACTTACCATATGCTTGGTCTCGCGAAAGCCCACAAGGCAAAGTTCCTTCTGGCTTCAACATCAGAAGTTTACGGCGACCCAGAAGTCCACCCTCAGCCTGAAAGTTACTGGGGCAATGTCAACCCCATCGGTCCGCGTTCGTGCTACGATGAGGCGAAGCGATTTGCGGAAGCCTTGACGATGGCTTATTGGAGGCAACACGGGGTTGATGTCAGAATCGTGCGCATATTTAACACGGTCGGTCCACGCATGAGATTGGACGACGGTCGCGTTTTCCCAAATTTCATTTGTCAAGCCCTTAAGGGCGAACCCATCACCGTCTACGGCGATGGCTCGCAGACCCGAAGTTTCTGCTATGTTGACGATCTGGTTGACGGCGTGATGAAGGTGATGGAGTGGACTCCTCCCGACGATGCCGATGAACTCGCACGAGTTTTCAACTTGGGCAACCCAGAGGAAATAACCGTTCTTGAATTTGCTCATCTCGTCAAAGAAGTCACAGGCAGCAACAGCCCGATAGTCTTTTGTCCGCTCCCGAAAGACGACCCTAAACAACGCCGACCAGACATCACCAAGGCAAAAACCGTTTTGGGTTGGTCGCCAAAGGTTTCGCTTAAGGAAGCCATTGAACGGACGCTTCCCTACTTCAGGGAAGAACTTGGGCTCATTTGAGGCGA
>Ga0209080_1000875_pt1 | contig 17138 bp, 23 predicted proteins | sample JNZ110809AmetaG_FD_184123 | JGI IMG/M metagenome (GOLD analysis project Ga0209080, IMG submission 184123) | Hot spring microbial communities from Jinze hot spring, China to study Microbial Dark Matter (Phase II) - JNZ 110809A (SPAdes) (version 3) ...
AGCAAAACCTCCCTTTCTAGGGGCGATATAGCTACGTCTACGGCGATCTCCTTAGATGTACGATCTTCTTCTACTACCTGGATTAATGAGGCACTTCTAACCACGTAGAATCGTGTAGGACCTCCCGCGGTATCGTACGTGGATTCCACGGCTTCACTTATGGGCGGCCAAAGCCCTAGGTTTTCAGCTAGCTTAACTGGTATCATTACCTCCGGCGATGAACCGCTATAACCAGTATTTAAAAGCGAGCTAACCTCGATGGAGCTACCGATCTTCAACCCCTTTAAACTCTTAATCCTTACCCGTACTCTTACCGGCACTTTTAGATTCCTCTATGATCCTCCTAAGGGTTTCTAAGCTATACACTCTGCCCACGCGTTTATACGTTAGTAAACGTATACTGCCGACCCTTGGCAAGCCTCCTCACCTTTAAAGCGTTTAACAAATATAAAAGTTTGATCGAATGGGAACCGTTAAATAAGCCTTCTAAGCGTTAGTAAAGCCCAATGAAGGCGGCGATATCATAGGTCAAGTTTAGGAGGCTATTCTTCACAAGGTGATGGTGCTGCTGGATGTTAAAGGCGAAGCAGCCTGGATTAGTGATGATAAGTACACGATCGACGACATAGTAGCTACCTTTAAAACGCGGGAAGGCGAAACCGTTTGAAGTCAAATTTGCGGTGTCTACGATTTTAGATAGGCATAACATTTATAAGGTATGTGGTAAGTTTCTCCGCTGGTGTCACGATGAAGTTAGGCATGGTATTAGTATTAGCGCTATTAATGCTTACGGCCTTTACGGCAGTGCCTTTAGCCTCGGCGGAGGGAGCCGGACAACCAGAGATGCTAGGTAAAGGGTTAGCCTTTTTAGGCGCTGGTATAGCTATAGCTTTCGCTGGCTTCGGCGTTGGTATTGGAATGGGTAACGCTGCTGCAGCAACCGTTGGCGCAGTGGCGGAGAAACCGGAGATATTTGGGAGAAGCCTACTGTACATAGTCTTCATAGAGGCCATAGCCATTTACGCCTTGGTCGTCGCCTTCATGATAATAGTGCTCTTCCACTAAACCTAGCTACGCACCTTAAACCTTTTTATTAAATCCTCCTACTCCTGCCCGCGGCAAGCCTTGAGGGGAAGTTTTTGAAGCTTTTGGTAGCCGGTTGCGGGCGGGCGATGAACATGCATATGCGGTCCTTGAAGGAGCTGCGCGAAGTGGAGGTTGTAGCGGCTTGCGACGTAAGGGTAAACCAGTTAACCAAGGCTCTACGCAAGTGGAAGATCCCGCAGGGCTTTACGCGTTACGAGGATATGCTGAAGTCCTTAAAGGCTGAAGCCGTTTTAATACTAACGCCGCCCGATCAACATTTTCCCTTAGCCCTTAAAGCCTTAAACCACGGCCTACACGTAATATGTGAAAAGCCCCTTTCTCAAAGCCTCGACGAGGCTAAGCGGCTTATCGATCGGGCTTTAAAAACCGGTTTACACCTGCTCCCGGTTTATAACTACGCTTTTACGCCTAGCTTGCTACGGTTGACGGACTGGATTAAACGTGGTGAGCTAGGCGATGTTAGAGGCGTTAAAGCCTTTCTAGGCGTTAACCTATCGGTGTTTAAGCCGAAAACGCCCTATCTTTTAAACTCCGATGAAGACATTATCTGGGACCTTTTACCCCACGTGGTAAGCGTGCTTAGAATGCTACCGGTAAGGGTTGAAGGGGTTTTAGGCGTTAAAACGCGGAGGAAACGGTACCGGGTGGTTGATGAGGTAGAGGTAGGCTTAAAGCTTAAGGAGGGCTTAGCGCAAATTAAGCTCAGCTGGATCAGTTTAATACCTAGCTTTAGCTTAAGCTTAAACTGCGACCATGGAGGGGTTGAGGTCGAGGTCTTTAGGAAGCCCTACGAGCTCATACTTAAACGGGGAGGTGTGAAGCGTAAGGTTAAGCTGCCGGGTAAGCCTAGTTTCCTCCTCTTCAGGATGATTAGGCTGTGGCATCCATCCTTCGGGAACATGTATAAGCACTTCGCCCAAGTGGTGGATGAGGGTGAAAAACCGTTTATAAGCCCCGAGTCCATCCTAGAAGATTTAAAGGTGGTTTACGAGGCGGCACGCCTCGTTCACGGAGCTGGTTAAAGGTGTTTGAGCACCGAGTGAAGCAGGTGGCGGCCAAGGTTAAGGAGGGGCTCGGCTCCATGGGCGGCGTGGCTACCGCTAAGCAACTACTTGAATGGGCTGAGCGTGAAGGTGTGGAGCTACCTAGCCTACTACTCGCTTTAAGTGAGCTTTTAAAGAGCGGTGAAGTCGAGGCGCCGGAGGGCTTCGTAGAGCTTGAGGAGTACTTCGGCTGCGCTATGCCAAAGCTGGTTAAACGTAGGGTTGAAAAGGTCATTAGCCCCGCGGCTAAGCAACCCAGGATCGAAGAGGTGGATAAGGAGTTGAAGCAGGCTATTACCTACCTAAACGAGTATTGGAGCGTAGGCGGATTAAGGTTTATTCAGGATATGAAGGCCATGGGGGTTAAGAACCCTGAAGCCGTACTTAAAACCCTTATCGAGAAGGGATACGTAACCGTAACCCCGCTCGGCGTTATTAACGCCACCGGTAAGCTACCCAAGGTTGAAAGGAAGATAAGCCTAGCAGACTTCCTCATTTAACGTTTAGGGTCAGCGAAAAAGTAGGTTGAAGGCATTCCCTCAGCGTTTCCTTGCAAATAGCTTTAACCTCGTTTTTTCAAGGGGTGTTCAGGTTCATGAAGCGTATGGAAAGGGCGTAGAGGAGGAGGCCGCGGCGTTGATTTTGAAGGTGCCGTTCAATATTTTTAGCTAGAAAGGTTGGCCATGGTTAGCTATGGTAGGTGTTTCGACAACGTGGACGTAGAATGGAAGGAACCACCGGTTTTTCTACGGTGTAAGCGTTTCGTTTTATACTTTATGTCTTAGTATTTCCGCTAGCTTACGTATCCGGAATTTCGGGTTTCTCATGGCTATGATCTCTCGAAAGCTCTCATCCTCTTCTATGTTTCGTATGTCCGCATCCTCCGTTATTAAGGCGTCGCACTGGCTTATTGCTGATGATATGATTAGGCAGTCTATGAAGTCGTTTAGCGTCTTTCTGACTTGGAAGGCTATGTTTAGGATACTGCTTTCATGTATTTCAATCGCGTTTATTGTTTCGGATTGTTTCGGAGTACGCTATAGCCCTGATGCCGCGGGTTATTCTTTCCGGCGCGATTTTTCCTAAAGCTACGTATTTAGCGCCTTTTGCCGATAGTTCGAAAAGGGTTATTTTGCTTATAAAGATTTGATGCCTTCCCGCATTAGTTTAATGGGGGCGTTGACCGGTAGGTTTTTAACCGCTATTCCTACGGCTGGTAGAAAGTATGTGGTATCTAGTAGCAGCTTCAAGCTTCAGCCTTCCGGGATAATTCCTTCCTGAACTCGTGAAACTCCTCAAGGGTTACCTCTACGACGGGGGCTCGGTTAACACTTCTTCAATACTTGGCACGGGCTCAACTACGAGTCTTCCGTCCTCGACTTTATAAATTACTTTTGCGTGAGCTTTAAGACCCAATTTCTCCCCGATCGCCTTCGGGGGGAAGAGCTCCCCCTTCGAGCCAACCCGACCCTTCTCCATTTATTCTGATCCACCGGATAAAGGATGGTGTAGCGAGTAAATAAGCTTTGTGAATAGAGTGAAATCCGGGCCTTCACGCACCTCATTCATCTTAACCGGTTTAAGAGCTTACTCCTTTAAAGCCTTTAAAGTACGCGAGCCTAACCTCGCTAAACCCGCTTTCCCCGAACCGACAAACCCGCATAAACCACAAAAGCACCTGAAAACTAAGAGCAAGGGGGATTCTCTACGAAATACTTCTTAATCCTTGAAGGAAGCCCTAATCCTTCTGGTAATCGTTTATGGGCACTTATGTAAAGTAATAATCGGATGGCCAAGCCTTCAACAATACGCACCATTAAACTATTTAAAGCTTCCACAAACATAACCTTCACGCTTAGAAACCAGTAGTGAACTGCTTTAAACCCTTCCAAGACTATTGCGCGTAGCGCCAAATCTTTCAATAAGATTTGGAATAGCGTTGCTCTTCTTCGCTAAAACTTTTTTCCCGCATATATTGGTGGTATTCTTCCATGATGTTTTGGGGGATGGGGTTTTCGACCTTCATACCCTTTACTTTCTTCTTTAGTTCCTCGTCTATGGTGTATACCTTGTTTATTCCGAGTTCTTTCGCCAGTTCTATTAGGTAGCTGTCCCACGAAGATATGTTTAATGTTGATGCTGAGGCTAGGGCTTTTTCAGCAACCGCTTTAGGAAGGTTTCCGTAGAACGCCGGAGATTCGAGGGATAGGGTTTTTAACAGGGCTTTTGCTACCTTGCTGCTTCTAAGTTTTAGGTATTTCGTCATGATTACGTAGGCGCCTAAATACGTGTTTACGGGGATTAGGATGCGCTTCTTAAGGGTGAGGGCGTCGAGTAATAGTTGGGCTGCATACCTGTGGGCGGGGTTTTTAAAGTGGGCGAGGACTATTATGCCGACGTCAACGACCGCTTCGAACCCCGATTTTGCGGAGCGCGTACTCCCTATCAATATATTTATCCCCGCCTTCAACCTCTACAGTGTCCAACTCTAGGCTTGGGGCTATTTCCTCAAGCTCTTCGAAGGCTTTTTGAACCGAGTCTAGGGAGAACTTTTCAAGTACCACTCTGCTCCCTATAACCCTGCAAACCATTTCCGTCCCTCCCTCTATTCCAAGGGCTATTCGAACACCCTTCGGAAGAATCATACGGCCCTGCTTATCCACCTTAATGATTGCTTCCACGTTTTTCACCATTTATTCCATAAAAAATGCCAAATATAAACGTTTACATCCCCCGAATAATGTTTGGAGGAAAACACCTTAATGCTTCGAGAAACCCATGAAGATCATTCCCCATGAAACCTTCACTTCACCCGTTTACCTGCGCTTTACTAGGCCAAGCTTCAAGCCCACATCCATGGCTTCAGATGAGGCTTCGCTGAGCATGGAGCATGGAAATCATAAAGGTGGATGGAAAGGGCAGAATTCTTATTCCTAAAAACATGAGGGAGAAGGCTGGAGTAAAAGAGGGAGGCTACGTCAAAATAAGGGCGGACGAGAAGGGCATCACGATAGAGCCTCTCGAGCCTATAGCCGAAAAATACTTTGGAGCCTTCGAGATAGCAAAATGGCCGAAAGACCTCGACGAATTTATAACCGAGGTTATGAGGAAATGGTGGACCCAGAGGGCTACGTAGACATAAACATTTTCGTCTATTGGCTTAGTAACCGCCCCACCTATGGCAGAACTTCATACGAGTGAATAAGGAAGATTGAAGGGGCTTCGCGAGGGAAATACGCAACATCAGCGCTGACTTTATACGAAACAATGGTGATAATAGCCGGCTTAACAAGGAAAAACCTGAAGGATAAAGAACTAGTTGAAGGGGTGGTGAACTCGATAAAAAGCCTACCCGGTTTAAGAATAATACCTTTAACAATGGAAGATGTAACGGAGGCAACTAAGCTAATGAAAGAATACAGCCTAGACTACGAGGATGCGGTACACTTGGCCACTGCATTAAGGAGTAAGACAAAAGAAATAGTATCTAACGACGAACACTTCGACAGAACTCCATTAAAAAGAAGGTTCAGCTAAAAGCAGCAGAGAGCCTAAACCTTTCCCGTCACACCTTCCTATCTCCATTGGGCAAGCGGAAACCAATACATTAAGAAACTAATGCATTCTGCGCGTGCGGGCGTACAGGTTTAAAAGCGGTCTATTAAAGGGTGCTTAAAACCGTTACAAGGCGTAAAGCCGACGTAACTAGGATTGAAGGCGTAAACGCTAACACTACTGCCCCCAAGTAAAGAAGCGTTAAAGGGATCGGTTCAAGTAAATCATTAAAGTATAGCTGAAAAAGGGTATCCGTAAAGTCGATGTTTAACGCCGCGCTTAAACATGATCCGGCCGTGAAAAGGATGGTGCTGTAGGTCATACCTACCATTAATACCAAGCACTAACTTCATTTACGTTCACTACCCCCAGGTTAACCACCGTCATCGGTTTACGCTTCACTCCAACCTCCAAACGCATTACGCCGAGAACCTTAACCGTGAAGGTACTCGACGTCCAAACAATAACACAGAGAATACCGTACGGCTAAAACGAGGGAAAAACCAACAGCTAAAACATACGATACGCCGGTAAAATGTAAGGAGGAAAACAGGGACGTGGCAACTTAAGGCTTACCCCCTCAAGTGGTTGTAGTAGTATGTGAATGTTTTGCAGAATAGGTTTCAGCATTCTACCGCCCTTTTCCATCTTAGGTTTGGGTTGTGTTTTAGGTTGACTGTTATTTTGTTGAAGAATATTTTTGTTCGTTGCTTGAATGATGAGAAGGTTGACTCTATTAGGCTTTTTAATCCACGGGCTTGATTATGGTGGGCTAGTCTAAGCTGCGTGAGGGCGTCCCTTAACCATGGAGCATTATCTACAATGAACTCGGGTTTGCCCTCACAATACTTCAGCACGCTCTTAAAGAAGGACTTAGATGTTAAAGAGTTTCTTACTAGATAAACCCTCATGGATATTAGTTCATTCCTTTCTATGTCTAAGGCTGAGTAGACCCAATACTGTTCGCCATTAACCTTGACGCATGCCTCATCAACAGCTATAAACGCCTGCTCCTCTTTTCGTAAGCTATGTTCAACCCCTCCCTAAGCTTAACAACCACTTCCAAACACGGTCTTAGAAACACTACAATACTCTGACAAAAACCTAGCCACCCACTAGACTTAAAACCTGAAAATACATGGCTAAACCAAGAACCTTAAGGCCTAAAGGCACCCCATTCTTCTCAAAAAGCCTCAACCAAACACTAAACATAAAAGAAAAAGGATAAAAACCTAAATCTTAAGCCTTAAGTTGCCACGTCCGGAAAACAGAAAGACAAAACTAAAAAAGTATTTAAACGGCAAAGCTTAAATAATCCCCTACAAAACCAGTAGTTTCAATGGGAAGCTTATAGGTGTCGAAGCGATGAGGGATAAGAGTGGTATTTCACCGGTTATAGCTACGCTACTACTCATCGTTATAGCTGTTGCCGCGGCAATAATCGTTTACGCTTGGACAACAATGTTCACAACCATGCAAACAGGAAGAGCGGGAGCAATAATCGCAACGGAAACCGTGGTTAAGTACGACAAAACTACTCCGTACGATAAGGACCGCTATAAATACACCTTTAATGTTACGGTTAGGAACATAGGCTCAACGGATGTATCAATAACTGACGTTTACTTAAATGGGACAAAACTGACCTTTGCTACTGGTTCATCGAAACCAAACCCGGGAATGTGGGTGATAGAAGGGTCAGGAGGTTGGGGCGACTCGGCAATATTACAAGGCCACGTAGGTCTAGTAAGCTTTACAGCCTGCCTAAGAAAAGGCTATCCATGCACTGTTAGGGTTGTCACCAGTCAAGGGGCTTACTCGGATATAAGCTTCTACCCGCCGTAGGCTCTTCCTTTTTTAATGCTGAAAGGAGCGGTTAGGTTATACTGCGAAGTTAACTAGCGGGGCATCAGTCAATGATTAAAGACCATAAAGACAAGACTTAAACAATAATTAAGCCGCAAAGCATAAATACAAATACTCTTCTTGCAAAACTGGTAAGCGAAGTAGGAAGGCTTTAGGTGTTTAAGGGTGAAGGATAAGAAGGGTATTTCACCGGTTATAGCTACGCTACTACTCATCGTTATAGCTGTTGCCGCGGCAATAATCGTTTACGCTTGGACAACAATGTTCACAACCATGCAAACAGGAAGAGCGGGAGCAATAATCGCAACGGAAACCGTGGACATACCTAAGAACTTTGTTACACCAGCAACTGCCCCAAAGCTTTATCCCGGCAATATAAGCCGCCTTTACAACGATAGGCGTAACTACACGATAGCCGTTACGGTAAGGAATATTGGAAGTACCGATGTGGCGATAATTAACGTTTACTTAAACGGCACACTAGTAACGCAGAATGCAACAGCTAGATGTTGGACCGAGGTATGGAACTATACTACCGGGAGGCCTCTTGATGGTAACTACGGTTGGCAGCTTGGTGCGGGTAGACGCACACGGCCCGACACTCAATGGTGGATGCCGGAAACAACTATCGCACCGGGTTATTCCGCTACGGTATACATCGTAGATGCGTGGTTGCAGAAAGGCCATTCATGCACTGTTAGGGTTGTCACCAGTCAAGGGGCTTACTCGGATATAAGCTTCTACCCGCCGTAGGCTCTTCCTTTTTTAAGTTGAATACGTTTAGAGCTGGGTTCTTGCTGTAAATCGTTGAAGTGTACTAGCGTAAAGCGTTAACGCGTATGCCTTAGATCGTTAAAGGTGGGTTGAAAGGGTTCCACGGCTTTAAGCGTGAAGTAAACAGCCTTTAACCGGGTAAAGTAACGATTTAAACGTGGTAAGCGAAGTAGGAAGTAGTGGACTGTCGTAAACGCGAAGTATTACCCTTAATCCTTGTAGAAGGCTTACAGTTTGAAGGGTTTAAGCTTCCCCTTCGATTCACGTTGGGAATAGTGTTGAATACTTCTACGCTGTTTTCCGCTCGAAGTGTTGGCTGGCTTTAACGTTGAGCTTTTGTTTTAACGTGGATGACGCCCTAACGTTAGGGTGTAACGGGCGTGTAGATCGAGGTTCTATGGCTTTTCGAGACAAGCTTAATAACGCCGGCGCTGGCTAGGCTTCGAAGTATTTGTTTAGCGATGCTGAGCTTCACGTTTATCTTGGAGGCCAGCTCGTAGGGCGTTATGCACTTCATCTCGGCTACGGCTTGCTTAGCGCTGGTTAAAAGCCCGCTTTCAAGGTGTGTTAAGGGTTTAGGTTTAACGGCTTCCTTCTTAACGGTTTTCTTCGGCTTCTCCTTCTTAGCCTTCTCCTTAAGCATTTGCTGCTTCTCAATCTGCTTTATACCCTTCTTACCCTTACCGCCCACGCCCTTCACCTCCACCTCTTAAACCTTGAAAGGGTTTAAGGCTGTTCACTATTAAACGCGTGTTAACCTTATTAAGGTTACGCGGTTTCTACTGGAAACCGCACTGAAAATATTGGTTCCGAGGCTAAGCTATTAACGCTCCACAAGGTGTTAAGGTGTTGGCTTAGTAAGCCCTTCGGGTTAATAGGTGAAGACGGGTAGGCATAAGAGGCCCATGTAGAGTGTTAAGCTTTTTGGTATGTCCTGCCTTTTACTGATCGGCGTTATGGTTGGGCTTTGTCAGGGTTAAGGGTTCATTAGGTTCAGCGGATCGTAAGACGGTTAAAGAAGTTGAATTTCTCACCGATACTGGTACATTCTACACGACTATACCTCCGGAACTGGCTGAGGAATTAGGCATTAAATCCGCAGCTACGACAAAACTCGTGTTAGCGGATAAACGCGCGGTTGAAGCAGGTATCTCACTGGCTTATATTAAGATTCTAGAGAGGGAGGGAATATTTAACGTCGCCATAATGGACGTACCTGAACCCCTACTCGGAGTTTCAACCCTTGAAGGCTTAGAGGTAAGAGTGAACCCAACGACGGGGAAGGTGGAATACTCTAGACCCTATGGATTAGCGGTGCTTTAACTTTCCAATAACCATCTTATGGCTCAAGGAAGTAGGGTTTAAAACTCGGGAAGGCTATGCTATAGAGCCTCTCATCGATACTCAGCTGTGGCTCTAGGTCTTAAGTTAGCGCTCTCTGGACGTAGCCCTTACACACCTTTAAGCCGTAAACCATTCTAACGCCTTGCGCCGCTTTAGGCCTAAAATCCGTCTTAGTTGTTTTCCTCAAACACCGTGTAGGCTGAACCCCTCGTATAGCTTTCTAGCGCTCCTTTAACCATGCTTTTAAATGGATAATTCATTCCGCACCCTCCTTTACTCGTCAATCTGAAGTAGCAAGGCGTGGTTGAGTTAAAGCAATTATTCCAAGTTTTGCCATTCTCTCTATTTAATTCTCTTAAAATCCGTCCATGCTCTATTTTAAACCCGCCTTTACCTGTCCCCCTATTCGTTCATGGATTTTCGGTATCGAGTTTAAATAATCGAAGTGAGGATGAACCTGCAGAATTATTATGAATGAACTATTAATGGCGTGAGCTCCCTGCCACTCTTCAACAATAGTATTCCCTGTTCCTTAGCTCTTTCCACGGCCTCTGGAGTTACCCAATTAGTGTAGAGAACCTTAATTATCTTTGGCCTTAAGTATTCCGGATGGGTACCTCTGAGCTTTTCGACATCCCTATTGATCTTTTCTAGAGTACTTACTCCGGCTCTTACGGACGCTTCACCGATAATGCACAGGTCCTTTGTAGCGCCGTATATGTTTACTTCAACGACACCCTCTATAACCAGTCTATCCAGTTTCACCTCAATACCCTTCCCCCTCATGTAGTATTCCACTACTTCCCAAGCCTCTTCTTCAAGGCTAATCGAAGTACGCTCCATATAAGCCTCAATGCTACTAACCCTCCTTAGAAGCCCGTTCTGCACCTCTCTTAACCTTCTAACCTCTTCCAGTAGTTTATTAACAGTGTTCCATAGTTTATTGTTGGCTTCCCATAGCCTCCTCTGCTCCTCTCTTAACCCTCTAACCTCCTCCCATAGTTTATTGTTGGCTTCCCATAGCCTCCTCTGCTCCTCTCTTAACCCTCTAACCTCCTCCCATAGTTTATTGTTGGCTTCCCATAGCCTCCTCTGCTCCTCGGCTAATGTATCGAGCCTCTTCAGTATCTCGGAGAATCCTAAGTATCCTGCTACTGCGTAGCGAAATTCAACATCCTTCCCGAGTAATACCAGAATCTCCTTCTTTAAGGTTTCACTCATCACGAGAGGATACTACGAATCTGTATATAAACCCTTATACGTTTCGCATTCCTTTGCACTCTTCATCCTCATAGTAGCCTCTGAACCACGGACTAATCTTAGCAAATCCCTTACTGATGAAGAAGGCTTCACTACAAGAATTTAGTGAAGAGTTTTACGAGCTCTTAACCCTCGGCTGACTCTGATAGCATTTTCTAGGGGGCTTAAATAGATATTACGTCGTCAAAAATCGTGAATATTTATTAGTCGAAAAACCTGCGATTTGAGAAGTTTGTAGGGGTTCGCCATTATCCCTGCTATCGCGTAGAGCCGCCTCCATAACCTTCCTCGGGGGTTAGCGCTGTGCTTACCTAAGCGTTAACGGCGTTGGCCCCTCGTTAAGCTTTAGCCCGCCCCCATTAATAGGTTGTACCTCCGGATGTTTTCGTCGGCTATCCTCTGAATTAACCCTATGACCTCCTTACCCTTCGGGTGCGTGAAGAGGTGGCGGAACCTTGCCTGCGGCTTAAGGTATTCCTCCACGGGTTTCTTCTCCCTTATCTTCATCACCCTAACTACGGCGCCGTTTTCCCATTCTACCAGCGGGTATAGGCCTGTTTCCACGGCTAGTCTTGCTAACGGTATTACGTCCCTACCGGATATCCCCCAGCCCGTGACGCAGGGGCAGTGTACCTGTAGGTACTTCGATCCCTCGAACTCTACGGCTCTTTTAACCTTCCGCGTTAAGTCAGGTACGTAGGCGACGCTCGCGGTGGCTACGTAGGGGGCTCCGTGGGCTACCGCTATCTCAGGCATGTTCTTCTTCCTTTGAAGCTTCCCGGGTTGAAGCTTCCCCGCGGGCGTAGTGGTAGTGTTAGCTCCCGTAGGAGTTAAGCCGCTCTGCTGGTTACCCGTGTTCTGGTATGCTTCATTATCTAAGCATACGTACAGTACGTTATGCCCCCTGTCGAACATGCCCGATAGGCAGCCTATCCCTATGTCTGCGGTGGCTCCATCACCCGCGAGCACTACGACGTGGCCTTCATCCTTCCTCCCTAAAACCTTTAAGGCTACCTCTATGCCTGAGGCTACCGAGGCCGCGTTCTCGAAGAGGGAATGTATGTAGGGGACGCCCCAAGCGCTCCTATCGTACTGGGAGCTTATGATTTCGAGGCAACCGGTCGGGTTCACCACGAAGCACCTACCTTCCAGAGCGTTTATAACGGTTTTAGCCGCTATCGCTAACCCGCAGCCTGGGCAGGCTCCATGACCGGGGCCGAAGTAGGTCTTCAAGGGGCTAACACCTCCTCGAAGGGTTTAACGCCCTCAAAGTGGAAGCCTTCCCTAATCCTACCTTCAATAACCTTGTTTATGCAGTCCACGATTAACGCCCTCGGAACGTCGCGTCCACCTAGCCCGACCGCAATAGAGTAAACCTCCGGCGTATTCCCGGATCTATATAACGCGCCCTTTAACTCTATGGCTACTGGCCCCTCATAACCGAAGGAGACGGATCTTTCAAATACGATTACCTTATTCGCGCTCCTTAACGCCCTTCTAACCTCCTCGACCGGGAACGGCCTAAGCGTTCTTAGCTTTACGAGTCCAACCCTCCTACCCCGGCTTCGCATCTCGTCGACCACGTCCCTGACTAAGCCGACTAGTGAACCCATAGCTACGGCTACTACCTCAGCGTCCTCCGTGAAGTATTCGACTAGGTGTCCACCCCAATCCCTTCCCACCGTTTTAGCCCACTCCCTACACGTTTCGCTTATAACCTCTTTAGCCCTCGTCATCGCGTTTTGAAGGGCGACCCTAAGCTCCATGTAGCAGTGCGGTGGAGCGTAACTACCGAAGGTTAACGGGTTCTTAGTCGTCATGTAGACCGGGGGGTTATATCTTGGTAGGAAACCGTCAACTACCTCCTGGCTTAATACGTCGATTGGCTCGTAGGCGTGGGTAAGCTTATAGCCGTCCATGCAGACCATGAAGGGCAGCATTACGCGTCTATCCTCAGCTACCTTAAACGCTTGAGGTATTACGTCGTGGGCCTCCTGTAGGTTTTCAACGTAGACTTGCGGTATCCCGGCGTCTCTCATCAACATGCTATCCTGCTGATCGTTCCAGATGCTAAGAGGCGCTGACATCGCCCTATTCGTAACTACTAGCACTATCGGTAAGCGAAGCCCAGCCGCGTTCCATAGTACTTCGCTCATTAGTATTAGGCCTTGAGAACAAGTAGCGGTAAACGTCCTAGCCCCCGCCGCGGCCGCTCCAACAAGTATGGAGGCTGCTCCGAACTCTGATTCAGCGGTTATATACTCACAGTCCTTTAGTTCGCCGTTAGCGTACATTTCAGCTAGCCTTTCAACTATTTCCGTTTGAGGCGTTATAGGGTAGGCGCAGACGACGTTAGGCCTACAAAGCTTAACGGCGTAAGCCACTGCGTAGAAGCCTCTTACGACCTGAACGACCACGACGTGAACCCCCTTAAACCTTATACATCTCCTTAACCTCCATGGTTATCGCCCCTACGGGGCATACGACCGAGCATATCCCGCATCCCTTACAGTAATCGTAGTCGACTACGGCCTTCCTCTTACGATCCACGTCCTGAATCCATATACAGGGCTCCGGGCAATACATTTCACATAGCCTACAGCCCGTACACTTCTCTAAGTCTACCTTCGGCCATTCAGTCCCCCACCAACCCGTTTTCATACGTCTACTACCGAAGGGACCGGAGGTTCCGCCTAGGCTTACCTTAAGCTTTTCAGACAAGGCCTTCAACCCCGCTCCATAATCTTATAGGCTACCTCTACTAGCTTCACGTTCCTTTCAGCTAGCTCCGCCTTCTCCTTAAACCATTCCTCCACCGTTTCCTTCAAGGTCTCCAGCTTTACCAGCTTTGTAGCGCCAGCGAAGGCACCGACCATGGCCGTATTGGTAATAGGCCTACCTAGGTACTCCATGGCTAGCTTCGTCGCGTTTAAGGCCTTAACGTTTTTAACGCCAACCAGCTTCATCAAGGCTTCAACACTCGGGTAGTTCGCTATTATCATGCCGCCCTCCTTTAAGCCAGCATTAACCCTAACCTCGTGGATAACCGTGGGGTCCATGACGACCACGTAGTCAGGGTTATGAACCTCGTCCCTTAAAACGACGGGTTTATCCGAGATCCTAAGGTACGAGTTAACCGGTGTCCCCCTCTTCTCAGCTCCGAAGGCGGGGAAGGAGAGCGTATAGTAACCCTCCTTAAAGCCGGCTACCGCTAAGATATCCGCCGCCGTAACCACCCCTTGACCTCCCCTACCGTGAAACCTAACTTCTATTAGAATAGTTTAACACCTCAACTACTACGGGTAACGTAGTACGGGTTGACGCGACTTTTTTGCTTTACGGTTTAACGCTGCTTAGAGGTGTAATCCCTAGGCCCGGGATTAAACGTTGAGCTTCACCGCTTAACAGTTTATCCACTACGGGCTTAAGCTTCATGAAGACGTTTCTCAACCCTTGAAGGTCATCGTAGCAGTGGTCGCTAATCATCCTTAAGGCTTCCTGATCCCCGCTTAAAGCCTTAAAGTATAGAGGCGGCATATCGCTACCCTTTAACTCGAACCTTTTAGGTATACCGAAGAACTTGCATACGCTATCTAAATCGTACTTACCGAGCCTTAGGAAGCTCTTAGCGACTAGGTAGAGGTCTAAATGCTTAACGGTCATTAACCCTGATACGTCGAGCCCGTTCCTAATAGCGCGAGCTACCAGCATTGGTAGGTCGAAGCCGGATCCATACCAGGTTACGACGTACTCGTATTTTGAAAGCTTAGCTATAAGCTCCCTGATAACAGAGGCTTCATCCATAACGCTTTTAGCGAACACGTGGCTCCAGGAGCCGTCCTCCTCCATAACTCCGAAGCCAACTATGAAGCTACTTTCAGCTTCAAGCCCAGTACTTTCAACGTCGAGGAAGCAAAGCTTAACCATAGCTAACCCTTTAAGCTTAAAGCCTAGGAGTATGCAATTAAATAATTAAGTGAATCCTTTTTATAGTCTTCCTATTTTTCCTGGTTCTGGCTGAAGGATTGGACGTGTATACAGTCCTACCCAGCAAATGCCACCCTTGCATAGACATAAGGAGGCATATCGCGCAGCAAACCGATAGGTTTAAAGAGCTTAAACCAAAGGAGTTCTACTACCATTTAAAAAGCATCGAAGACTAAACGTATTCACGCCCCCTTAAACACACCCTTCATTGCCCTCTAACGCAACCGTTAAACGAAAAAGTTAAGCCTTCAAGCCTACTAGGCTTTTACAGCCTCACTATAAAGTCGAGCCGCTGACCTAGCTACGAAGACTAGGATTAAGGGTGAAACTAGTACGCTGATTATATAACCGATATACGGGATCGAGTTTAAACCCGCGACTATCGCTACTAAGACGAAAACTACGAGGAGCCAAGCTAAATACCTCCCCCAACCTATCCTACCGATAACCCCTAAGATTTCACCAATCGAGAAGGCCTTAGAAAATCTACCCGTTTTAACCATATGGGTTATAGCCATGGATAAAAATACGAGGAAGAAGAACGATAAGACAAGGAATAATAAGAAGAGGCTTAAAGCTAAACCAGTAAATAACGCGTAGGGGAATAGGAAGAAGCCGAAACCAGCCCTAACCGATAATAATCCAAGCATAAACACGACGCACGGGATCAGCATGTAAATAACGCCCGCCACGGCCACCTTCAACCCTTTAACCCAAAGCCCAAGGAAACCCTCCAACGGCGGCGAGGTATCGGTTTTAGGCGTTTCCTCAATAACCCTCCAAGAGTAACCAAGGGCGATAAGGTTTACAATAGGGATAGCGTATAAAACAACGAGGAGGATATACCTACCAAGGTTCCCGATAAACCCCTTTACGTAGTTAAAGGAATCGGTAAGGACCTCCTCAAGCCTCATAACGGTTCCACCTTCAACCATACACGTATACCTTCAAGAGCCCACCCTTTAAAAATAGCGGCTAAACCATTAAATCTCTGTCATTTTAGGGCTGAAGATCCCTTCATGGGCCGGCGCGATGTGGTTTACGGTAAAAACCATGTAGGTTGATGGAAACCCGCCGCTCCATAAAGGCCGGCGCCACTCCATAAACCCTAATGTAACCCTCATCGGCCGCGGCCCGGTTAAACCCAGCCTATAAAGCCTTTAAGGAAGGGAGGTTGGAGAGCAAGCCCTCCTAGTTAAGGTTTAGAGCGGTATGCAACGGTCGCCTCTGAGCTATACGAGTTACCCTTTTCTGCCTCATCTCCTCCATAAGTCTGAAGCCGTTGCTAACCGTTAAATACCGTTAAATTAAACGTTAAACGTGTCCTTAAACCAGGTCCTCGACGCCGTTAAAAAACTCTACAATGACGCTGAGTTAAACCACGTTTTAACCGGGTGGAACGTAGACCTCTACGTACCCCGGCATCAGATGGCGATACTAACCCTTAAAGGTAGACGCTGCGAATCATCGGTAAACCGTTTCTACGCCTCTCTATTCAAGCTTGTAGATATGAAGCACTCCGACGGAAGCCTAAAGCCGATAATCCTCTGGGACGGCCCCATCCCCTTAACCATGGAGGACTTGGAGGCGGCTTCAAGGTGGGGCGTCTACGTAGTTTCAAGTAGGCAGCTACAACTCCTTAAAGAGGTTGAAGCCGGTGAAAACGTTAAAACCGTGAACGGTAAAGCCAACATAGTGAAGCCCCTTAAAAACCCTAGGATCGGGAGGCAGAAGGCTAAACTCATAGAGGCAGAGCTTCTAAACGTACTCTCCAAGGAGCCCCTATCACTACCCGAAGCTATCCACTTATTGAAGGATAAAGCCCCGCCTAAAAGCATATACTGGATCCTTAGAAGGCTTCATAGGCAGGGTAAAATCCTAACCCTAGTTAGAAGCAGTAAGACCATCTACGGCACCAGTATGAGTCAACTACCCCTAGCCTTAATGAAGGCGCCTAGTAAGGAGCTACTTAAAGCTAAGAGGCTTAACGAAGCCTACCAGTTAATCGTTAGAAGGGGGGCGTTAACCGCTAAAGAAGTAGCCGATATACTAGGCTACCCTGAACGTTTAGTTATCGCCGACCTAGTAAAGCTTAAGGATAAAGGACTATTGAAACGCGTAAAAACCGATGGGAAAACAGTTAAATGGATAACCGTAAAACAACCCTAACCTCCTCTAAAGGTTAGGGGGCGGAGCCCTCAA
>Ga0209080_1000877_pt1 | contig 17112 bp, 14 predicted proteins | sample JNZ110809AmetaG_FD_184123 | JGI IMG/M metagenome (GOLD analysis project Ga0209080, IMG submission 184123) | Hot spring microbial communities from Jinze hot spring, China to study Microbial Dark Matter (Phase II) - JNZ 110809A (SPAdes) (version 3) ...
CTGTAAACCTTGAGCATCCACCTCTATCTAAATGGATAATAATGCTGGGGATGAGCTTGTTCGGAGACAATCCATGGGGCTGGAGAAGTCTCAACGTCTTATTCTCAACAATAACCGTTACTGTATGTGTAGATGGTTTTAAATGTAATTGTGTTCCTTGGTGTGGAGAGCCTGTAGTATGTTGTGGGTGTTGTGATTGAGGTGGTTATATGAAGGCTGGTAGAATTCTTAAAATTCTTGTCTTCCTTATAGGTGTTTTACTAATATCTTCAGCAGTCCTTATATTGATTAAGCCTGAGCCAGCATACCAAATACCGATAGTAGGCGATATAGTTAGGCATATAGTTCTTGAGGAGCCTAGAAGCCGTGTCATAGGATTGCTTGAAGGTAGGTTAGGATATAAGCTATGTGGAGAATACCAGTTAAAGCATGGGGTAAACGCTATAGACTTATTTTTCATACGTAACGATACGTTTGCATGCTACTATCTATTCAAGCTACCAGAACCTAGAGAGAAATACAAGCTATACGATGCATGGGTAGTTATACATCTAGCTCCAGCAAGACCTGAAGACATGGATAAGACATACTACTTCGGTGCAGGTGGAGGAACATATGAGTACCCACATGTATGGGTTAATCCAGCAGTATTAGTACCCTTCAGCTACAAAACAGACAAACCTCAAACTTTCTTAGATAAGGCTCCTGGAAATACTGTAGAAGATGTCGATGCAGGCCATTCAGACGTATATGCAGCAGTATCCTACAAGCCTGAAGAACCTGGAATGCCTATCAAGGTACTGATAGAAGTATATGCGACAGTACTGACAGTAGATGAGAAGTGGGATATAAGCTATAGAAAGACCCCAGAATACACTCTCCTAGGTAATCTACGCGATGATATATCAGAGACATTGAATAGAGAAGCAAGACACTTCTTAGAAAGCCTTGGATACAAGTTCTGTGGAGAATACTACTTGAAAGGAGAATCTGATACAGAAGAACTTAACATAACATATGTGGTAGATAAACCGTATGAGGGTGAAGCATGCTACTTTGTAGTAAACCTCCCGAGGCCTGCTATGTTCAAAGAGTTCTGGGAGAAACACCCGGTCAATAAAACAGACCTCTCTAGAACCCATCTAGAGAATATAACATTAATGTCTAAAGAAGGTGTTAGGAGTGTTGGAGAACTTTTCTGGGCATACTTCGATAATAGTCCAATAATAGAAAAGTTGATGCCTTATAGTCACAGAGAATTCGTAGAGGGATGGGGCGGTGATTGTGGAAGTGGGGATTGGAGTGGATATTATAGTTTTAGATACATAGTATTCTTCTATTTTAAGGTTGCATCCGATAAACCTAGAGAAGATGTAGTAATAGTGTATTCAGCTGTATTGTTCTTCAAGTATGTTGATGTTGAGGAGCTGGGGCCTCCATGAAAGCATCTACGTTAATATCTATAGCGGCCTTCTCCATAGGTATATTCATATTCTCTTCTCTAATCATCTGTCTATCTAGACATGTATCTGCTGAAGCTGGAATAGGAAACATCTATTGGAGTAGAGATATAGTTGTATGCCCATCAAAAGATATAGAAAATGAAGTTGAATGGGCTGTAGATAGATGGAATACAGCTATAACCTATTTCGGATACAGGTATCTATGGCTAGACGTATTAAACTATAGGATGAAGGTATCGAATAATGTAGAAGAATGTAATGTATTCTTCAGGCTCTTGGATTCTCCTCCAGGAGGATGTCGGATAAAGTTTGGAGATGATGAGTGGATGCCAGTAGCAGTAACGAACTTTTATCCAAAACCTACAGGAAAAGTCGAGTACGCAATAATAAGTATATGGAGGGAGATGTTGAGAGAAGACCTTAGAGAAGATTTGAAGAAGATACTTCTACATGAATTCTCATGGATACTAGGTCTTTATCCATTCAAGTATGGTGGAGAGCTTTTAGGTCTAGCATCCGATACTATCGGTACCAGAGATGTAACATCACTAGATGTATATGGTTTACATCTAAGATCAAAGATTCCCGAAGAAGAATTATTGAAGAAGGTTAAATACATCTCAGTAGATAGATATGTACCAGTTTTAACAATTGAAGAAGCAGTACTGTCCGATATACTATCTTCAATAATAGCTCTAGTATCTGCATACGGTCTGTGGAGAATGTTTAGGAGGTTTGAGAATGTACAGGAACGTTCTTAAAATATTCAGAGAGAAGACTTTCATAACACTAATGATAATACCTTTAGTATTCCTTGTATTGAGGCTTTCACTTGTTCCAGTAGCTTGGCCTGAGAAGCCTCCAATGGACTGCATATATCAAGATGATAAAGGGTATGAGGGGTGTGGCTTCATATTCGATGAAGCCCACTACATACCTGCTGTAAGGATAATGAAGACATTGAATCAGCCTGTAAACCTTGAGCATCCACCTCTATCTAAATGGATAATAATGCTGGGGATGAGCTTGTTCGGAGACAATCCATGGGGCTGGAGAAGTCTCAACGTCTTATTCTCAACAATAACGTTGCTCATCGTAGGACTTCTAGTATTCGAGCTCTCCAAGAACGTTAAGCTATCTCTTATAGCTCAATCTCTAACATTCATGGATGTAACGTTCTTCAATATATCTGGATTCGCAATCCTAGACCCTCCAGCACTTGCATTCATGATGCTTACATTATACCTTTATGTTAAAGGGTATAGACTGTTTTCAGGGATATCTCTTGGACTCTCCATGCTCTCAAAATCATCTATGATCCTAGTAGCTCTATCACTTATAACGATAGAGATTGCATATCCAATAGTCAATAAGAAGACTATAGAAGAGTTTATAAACAGTTTTAGAAGGGTTGTTAGAACGATAATTATACCTGCAATAATAGTTTTATTAGTAGGTTTAGGTGTTTATGATGCAGTATCTGGAGCATTCCCAACACCTATACATCATCTAGACTTCATATTCAGATACCACTCAAGCCTAGTATTCCAAGACCCTGCTGTAGTTGAGATGCCTTTAAGCTGGATAATACCTCCAATAACTAGGCATCCATCAGCATACTATGTTGTAACAGTAACTCCTCCTGGATGGCATCCAGTAGCTTTCTGGGGAGTCTCATCACCACTATGGTGGAGTATATGGATTATAGTTCCTCTAGCATACGTTTTCCTAAAAGATAATAGGAGTGTTGGAAATCCATGTCCAGAGATAATTCTACTAGGATGGATTATAGCTACATACGGCTCATTCATATTGCTTGGATACATATATCATAGATGGATGTACCTCTTCTACTTCCTACAGATATCTCCTATAATTGCTTCGATAGCTCCAATAATATTCGAGAAGAATGGTTACAGTCTGCTTCTCAAGGTCTTGATAGTCTTGCAGGCATTATGGTTCATAATGTGGTTTCCAGTAAAGCCTGATTGGCTTCTAGAACTAATGCTGAACCTTGGGTTAGGTGAGGTGCCATGGATATGAAGGGGTATAGCTATGCTCTAGCATTGAGCTTAGCAATACTCTTGACAGGCTTCTTAGTAGGATACGCATTCCACAACATAACTGGAGTAAACATTCTCAGAACGTTTAAGGTTGTTGAAGAGAGCCCGATGTTCAAGATGACTGAGATAAGGGTTGAAGTAGTCCAGAAGACTGTTGAGACTGTAGTTGAGAGCAGGGCTGTTAAGACGTTAGAGGAGAAGCCTGAGCTGAAGACTAATATAAAGATATTATCGACTGCTATGGGCATATTCTTCACAAACTTTGCAACATGTTATACTAGTGCTCTAATGCCTCTAGTACCGTTACTATACTACAGGCATGTATTTCCAATATTCTCCAAGAATCCTGAGAAGAGGAGGGAGAGCTGGAGAATATATAGATACGTTATACCTCTAGCACCTGTAATGATACTTTGGTTCAACGGCTTCATACTATACATGATGGTTAGCATAGTTGAGACAGTATTCCTATTCATGTTATTGGAGGGGTCTGCATTGATTATGCTTTCAGCCGTAGGCTTAAACGGGTTCTTCAATTCAGATACACCTGAAGAATTTGAGAAGTCGTATGAAGGTTTCTGGAGGGTTGCTTTCCATGCAGCCCTCCTACTCCTATCTTCAGCCTTCGTAGAATCCTTACACTTATCTGAGGTGATAAGATTTGGTTGGTAAGAGTTTGAGAAAGGGAGAGGTGGAAACATCCAAGAAGGCTCCAACACATGAAGTTAAGAAGGTTGGTAAGATAGATATATCCGAGATATATGGAACCCTGAAGGATATTCTAGTTGGCAGAGCGAAGACACCTATAATCTTGAAGGATGATAGAAGAGGTGAAACCCTAGCAGTATACGAGGTCGGTAGGGCAAGAGTTAGGATAGGTATTGATGAAGGTGAAGGAATATACTGTGTTAATGAACCCCTTCTAAGCCCTAGAGAAGAACTGCTGTACGCATACACGTTACAGAAACTGATGTATGAGCTTAAACCTGAGGAGGCCGTTACAGATACTATTGATTTAAAGCTTTTAGAAGCTGAGAAAGCTTTAGGTCTAGCAGGCAAAGTAAACATAGACAATATAAAGTACTATCTCAATCGAGAGATATTCGGCTTCGGACCTATAGACGTCATGATTAGGGATGAGAGGGTTGAGGACATTAAATGCTCAGGCATCGATAGAGAGGTAATAGTTATACACAGAGAGTATGGTAGGCTTGGATGGCTGAAGACGAATTTAAAGTTCGATGATGAAGACTATCTAGCAGACTTCGTTAGGAGGCTTGCACATAAAGGTGGCAGAGGAATATCTACAGCCATACCATACGTTGACTGCCCATTAACTGGGATAAAAGATGAGAAGGGGAGGGAGATATTCATAAGGTTTGCTGGAACAATAGGCAGAGAGATAACTAGGTATGGGAGCACTTTCGTGATAAGGAAGTTCCCAGCAGAACCATTCTCCCTAGCACAACTAGTTAGAAGCGGTATGCTGTCATCATTGATGGCTGCATACTTATGGTTCGTAGCAGAAAATAAGAGGATATTCTTCGTTGCAGGGCCTACTGGAAGCGGTAAGACAACACTACTAAACGCTATACTTGGAGTGCTTGACCCAAGGCTATCATACATAACCATAGAAGATGTGTACGAGCTCCATCTACCTGCATGGAGATGGATACCTATGACTACTAGAAGATCTTGGGCTATAGTAGAATCTAGATACGAGATAAAGATTGAAGATCTAATCGCAATGGCTATGAGGATGAGACCTGACTATCTGATTGTTGGCGAGGTTAGGACTGCTGAGCAGCTTATAGCATTGCTCCTCTCAGCTACGACAGGCCACGGTGCGATGACAAGCATACATGCACAAGACCCTGAATCCCTCCTAGTAAGACTTCTCACGATGAAGATTGAGAGGTCTGCTCTAGACCTATTATGGGGATGTGCCATCACACAGCCGGTAAAGATTGAAGAAGGATTGGGTATAAAGAGGAGGGTTGTAAAGATAGCTGAATTCGTATACAATCCTGAGCAGGAAGTAACGGAAATAGCAACCGTATTTACATGGATACCTGGAGAAGACAAGTTCATGCCCGAAGATGTAGATGAGCTGTGGGAGGTCTCAAGCAGACTGAAGATACTTTCAGAAACTCTAAAGCTTGATAGAGAAGAGATAAAGAGGAATATAGAAGAGAAGAGGTTATTCATAGAAGCCAATTTAGATACAAGGTTTAAAGAACTTTCAGATAAAAGCTCAATGCTGTATGCTGGACAGATTTTGGAGAGGAGGGTGAAGATTGGATAGAGAGCTCTGGATATTCTCCACAGTATCTTCAGCTTTAATATATTCTATATTAGTTGAGCTTCTAGGCCCAGGATCCATAGAACATCTAGCACCAGCATTCAGTCTAATTATTTCTGGAGCAGTAGTCTATTCAATGAATCCTAAAGCATACACTACATTGTTTAAATCTCTTCAAGAAAAGGTTAGGAAAGCTGTAGAGGAAGCAGGATTATATGTGAACCCATATGAGAAGGCTAGAACAGCAGTATACCATTTAAAATCGTTAATAATAGCTGGATCGGTATATGTTGCAACCGTAACGATCACACATTTCTTATTCACACTACCACTAGAATTTACAGTTCTAGCAGTAATCCCATTAATAATACCGCTATTCATAGGAATATATCTTGGTACTTTCGATAAGGTTAAGGAGAGGAAGGATAGGGTTGAGAAAGAGCTACCATTCTTCTCAACAATGGCAGCCATCCTTTCGAAGGCAGGCCTCACCATATACTCTGCACTCCTCAGAGCTTCAACTAGATCCGACATATTTCCATGGATGAGTAAAGAGGCGAAGAATGTTAAGAGAGACGTGGAGTCTCTAGGCATAGGCGTGACTGAGAGTATAAACAGTAGGTTTGAGAAACATCCGAGCCAGAAGCTTAAGACGATGATGCTGACCGTTACAAGCATATGGAGGACTGGTGGAGACGTTTCTGGAACTCTCGAAGCATATGCTTCACAACATCTCAGAGAGCTTGAAGACAAATGGGTTCAGTATGGTAGGAATGCTTCAGGACTGGCTGAGATGCTAACAATAATATTCATACTCTTCCCGATGAGCGTTGGGATAATGTCTATAGCTTTCCCACTATACAGCACCTGGATAATATTCGCTATAGCAACCCTCATAACACCTATGATAGCTGTAATATGTTATGTTATGATAAAGAACATGAGTCCAGCCATACCTGATAGATACAGCATACCTATTTTAAGATTTGCATTAGCTCTAACACCTCTAGCCATACCAGCAATTTCAAGGATGCCACTTATAATCCCTCAAATGGAAGGCTTGACATCGATGTTAGCAGGATTTGGATGCTTAGTCTCAAGCATAATCATATATCTGGTCATGAAGCCTCAGATAGAAGAAGTATCTCAATGTGAGAGAGCATTGGTAGGCTTCCTCAGAGACGTCATAGAGCTTAGGAGAGTTGGGTACACTATAGTCCAGAGCTTCGAGAAATGTATGAATAATCCATATCCTGAAAAGTTTAGAGAAATGCTTAGAAGGGCTGTAGCGAGGATAAGGATGGGTGCGGGGATATCTGATAGCGTGAGAGATTCTAGGAGCTGGCTTGTAAGGATGGCTTTCACACTTCTTGAGGAGGTTGAGGAGAGTGGTGGAGGAAGCCCAGAGCTTCTCGAGAAAGTAGAGAGCCTTATTAGAACATATCTATACAGTAAGGATAGAGCTAAGTCTGGAGTAAGAATGTACACATACCTTATACTTGGAATACCTTTCATAATAAGCTTCTCCTCAGCATTACTCATAGGCTTGGCAGCTGTGATGGCTCCACTATCAGGTCAGAGTATTGGAGGTTTCGCTATATCAATAGCGAAGACAAGCGATATAAAATCAGTCATGGATCTAGCCATGCTTACATCTCTAGAATCTGCAGCAGTAATGGCGATACTTGTTGGGAGAGCAGCTGAGCAACATCCATTCAGCATGTGGAGGGTTATGCTTGCATCTATAGCATTCATAGCTGCTGTAGCTCTAATGCCCCAGACAACGAATATTACGTTGAAGATGCTTGGAATCGAGCCTGGTGGTGGATAATGTATAAGAAGACAATCCTACTGTTGATGCTCATTATACTCATAATACCGTACGCTATCTGTGGAGATTACGTTCAAGTTGAAGTTGATTGGGAGCCGAAGGATTGTGGAGAGGTAGTCTTAGAGCCTCCTGGAGGAAGCTACAGTATAGGTACACAGATAGTTGTAACCGCTAGAGCGGTAGAATCATGTAGATTCTCAAGATGGATTACAAACCTTCCAGGTCTAAACAATACTATAACAAACCCTCTATACGTAACGGTATTCAGTAATGCATACTTTAAAGCAATATTCATAAAAATTCAAGTTGGAAGAGAGGAGACGACGGTCTCTACTACTGAGACTTATAGGGAATACGTATTCGTAAAGATATCTGCAAACATATCTAGCTTCAAGGAGGAGGTGAAGATGGCGAAGATAGGTGAGAGCGTCTGGATATCTGCTCCAAGAGAGATAAATCTAAACGATACTGCTAGATACGTATTCGTTGGATGGGGTGGAGACATATCTATAAACAGTACAGAGCCTATGGCTAGAATAACAGTTACCGGAGACACACATGTTATAGCTCTATACAAGATGTACATGAGGTTCCTTGAGCTCTGGTATCCAGTAGAGGAGTTCACATACTTCCATGCACCAGTAATAGATGTAGGGCAAGGGGTTAGATTGAGCCCGAAGGCTTTAAAAGTCTCCTTCGCCAACATAACCATACCGCTGAACACTCCTATACCAAGAGAATTCATCTCGACTATAGAACCAATATACGTTAAAGAATACAGTCTATCCATAAGATGTCTTAGATGTGGAGAGCTTAACATACTACTGAATGGAAAGCTGTTCAGACCGTCAGAATATATGGATGGATGGTTTGAAGAAGGATCTACAGTTACTTTAAAGATACTTGATGAAGAGACTCCTAAGGCATGGGTTCTAAGCCCGAGAGAGTATAGGATGGTGATGGATAACCCCAAGAACCTGGTAATAGAATGTGAGGAGAAGCCTCATGCATGGTCTCACGGCTCACCACTATACACGATACTACAGCAGATCGTAAGCTACTTTAAGAACACAAGTATGTACCCATTCATAGCAAATATAGTATCTTCTCCTCCTACAGCCTACGCATTCATAGCATCAATGTTTGGAGGCCTAGCTGGGATAGCCTATGGATTAACGATACTCTTCAAGAAAGCCTCAATGTTGAAGTCTAGCTTGGGAGAGTCTGTTGAGAAGCTTATAGCTAGGAGGGTTGAGCAGCCTGAAAAGATACTAGACATAATACCTAGGATAAAGAGGGTTGAGAGAGAGTTCAAGATAATAGACTCCTCCTTTCCAGAGATAAATCTACCGATAGAAAACCCCAATCCAGGATTACAAGAGTTTGAAGAAGTTAAGCCAAAGATAGAAGCTGAGAAAAAGACTCCAGTAGAGACTCCAGTAAAAATAGATGTTAAGAAAGCTTTAGAGATGATTGAAAAAGGAGTTATAGATGCCAATACATTGATCTCAATCATAGAGGAGAAGCCTTCTACGGCTAGAAGGATATTGAAGAAGAAGCTGAAAGTAAGCGGAGAGCCGAAGATAGATGGTGTAGACGAAGTATTAGAGAAGCTTCATGAAAGTGGAGCAGTAGTTCTCTATGGTGGAGACAAGTATATCAGAGAATATGTTGTACAGAAGCTTGGAATAGACTATGTTAGACTCGATGTCTCGGTGAGGAGTATTGATGAAGCTTGGAAGACAGTTCAGAAAATCAAGGTTGAGGGTGGAGCCATAGTAATGGGAGAAGAAGTAGATGATGAATCATTCAAGAATATACTGTACGTGGCGAGACTAATGGACCTACCTATAATAAAACTGTCTGTAGAAGAGGTTGAAGGTATGGAGAACGTCCATATCAAGACACCGAGCATATTCAAGCTATTCGGATACATAGTATACAAAATCTTGGCTACAGGTATTGAGATGGATTTAAAGGATGCTGTAGAGCTTGCGAAGATAGCTAGAGGAGCGAGAGGATACATCACAATAGATAGATACTTCCAGAAAGTATTGGAGGAGAAGACAGATATAAAGAGTTTTGAAGCAGAGGAGAACAAACTCTCATTCACAGAAGAAGAGCTTGAAGCATTAAAAATATGGATGAAGAGTGGGAAACCTGAAGAAGCAATAGAACACTACAGAAACATAGTCTCACAGCTAGATCCATTAAGATACATAGAGAAGATTAAGAGCTTCAGGGAGAGAGTTGAGAGCTTATCAAATCTAAACATCGAAGTAGCAATGTTGAGAAAACAAGTCTTGGAAGAGTTAAAGAAAGAAGTCTTAGAAGAAGCTGAAGAATTTTTAGAAGCTAGAGAAAAACGTGGATCTATAGAGAAGAGGGAAAGAGACTTAGACAGGGTCTTCACAGAGATAGAAGAACAAGAGTTTGAAGATGAAGAATTTGAAGAAGGAGGAGGTGGAGGATATGGAGATGAATTCGAAGAATAACATCCTACTACTATCATTTATAGCTGTATTGATTATAGTTTTATCTGGGACTGCGTACTGTCAAATCCAGCCCAACAGCTTGATATATGTAACTGTTGAGCCTGCGAAGTCTGGACTAGTAACATTCACTATAGATGACAGCATACTCGATCAATGGCCTATAGGAGGCTTCATGACAGAGAAGTTCTACTTCATAGCTTTCCCACAAGGAAAATATCTATACCTATCTGTTAATCCTTATGGATGCTATGAAGTCTTAAAGATAGACGTATCTCCTGAAGATATAGTTGTTAAGAGAGATAAGGATAGAGTCATAATACACCTCACAGCAGATTATGTAAATATAAGGGTTGTACTGTATGAAGTCCCTCAAAATGAATGTGAATACTATTGGACAGGGTTCTTCAGAGTTAAGAAGACTGATGTATTCTACGGTACGGTAACAGCAGTATCAGTACTGGCAAGCATAATGATAGCGTACCAGATCAAGAACTATAGAGCTGAATTAAAACGTAGAAGAGAACTGTATAGAGAAGAATTTAAGAGAAGGCTTAAAGAATTCAGGGGGAAGTTCGATTCTGCGAAGACGAACAACTTCGACTACGTATGCGATCTAATATCTATGCTATTGGGCCAAGAATACGATCTCGATAGATTTGAGAAGATGACATTGTATAAAGCATTGACATGTACAGATCTTGACAGCTACTTCAATCTACTGAAGGATTCAGGAGACATAATATCGGCGTTCATGAGACATGTAGGCATGCATATGATGAATGAGTTCGCCATAGGACTTAAAACATATCTATCGGCATTGGGACTCATGCCATCGACGAGCAGAGTCCTCGAAGATTTCTTGATCAGTAGAAGATATACAGAAGTATATGTTGATAGAAAGAGACTATTCGATATACTTATAGAGCTCGTCAAAGAGAGGCATGACATACATCATGAAGGGTTGAGAAAAGTAGTAGAATTGCTGACTGAGAATGAAGAATACAAGTACAGGTTCTACAACCCACATCCATACTACTCATTAATCTTGAAGGAGATAGAGAAGGAGACAGGCTACAAGATAGAATTAAACCTGCAGATACCTGAAGAGAAGAAGCCAACGATAGAGAAACCAATACTGAGGGAAGAAAAGCAGAAGAAGGAGATAAAGAGGGTTGAGAGGGAGTTCAAGATAATAGATGAAAGGTTTCCAGAAGATATGAAACCCGTGATAGAAAGGTTATTGGAGATGCGTGAGAAAGGAGAGATAAAGAAGCCTGAAAAACCTGAAGAGAAGAAAGAAGAAGAGAAGCCATCCATAGAGCTTCCAGCATACATTATGAAGCAGATAGAAGGGATAAAGATAATACCTGTAAATGAGATGATAAAATCTGCCAAGAAGTATCTGGAGGCTGGAAGAGATAGCAAGACTGTATTCAGAGAAGCAGATAGACTTGTAAGAGAATACTGTAGCAGGATAGATGAGAACTCAAAGATAAGCATACTAACAATCCTTACCACCATAATACCGTTAATAGCAAAAGAGATAGAAGAGAAATTGCAGAAAGAAGAAAAGATTGAAGTTAAGGAAGAAGGGAAAGAAGAGAAGGTTGAGGAGAAGGCCATAAGAGAAGAAGCTCAGAAAGAAGAAGAGATTAAGAAGGAAGCTCCAAAAGAAGAGAGAGTAGAGGAGAAGAAAGAAGAGAAGAAAGAGGAGAAGATTCCAGAAGGCTTGAAGATAATAGAAGTAGACTATGATTCTAGGATAGAGATTGCATGGGGGCAGATATACCTGGTACCATACTTCAAAGCCCTACCATCATTCATAATGTGCGATATGATAGACAAGTGGAAAGCTGTACCCATACCTATAGAGATGAGGAAGGAGAAGATAATAGAAGAGATAAACAAAGCATCGACTTTAGGAAAGAACCCTATAATAGTAGTAAGTAAGAGAGGATACTTATGGCGAAAGGGCATCTATTATAAAGAGTATTATATCAATAAGCTTAAAGAGATAATAAATTATCTGAGGGAGAGGAGGAAGATATTCCATGTAGGCTTCCTGATGCTTGAGAAGATATACTTCAAGTATGATTGCTTCGGCTTAAAAGATGGGTGGGGAGTATACAGGCTCAACCTAAAAGTTCCAGAAAAGATAAATTCTATAATAAATTCATTGAAGAAGAGCTGGATAGATGAGAAGATAATAGACGTGCTGCTTATACCAGCTATCCTAAGCCCGAAGCTGAGAGAAGCGATATCTATACCGAGACTTCTTGAAGAAAAGATGAAGGAAGCGAAGGAGGAAGGTGATGATGAGGCTGAAGCAGTATACTGGGCTATAAAGAAGGTTATAGATTTGAAGAGACCTCTACTAGAATCAGACATACCTGAAGAATATAAGAAGCATGTAAAGATCCTGAAGCAGTTGAGGATAGTTAAAGAGGTGAAGATGAAGTGAAAAAGCTCCTACCCCTACTAATAATATCTATGTTCTTAGTATACTCAGTATTCATTGCTATTGGGTCTGGAGAGAAGATAAGCTTTAGAGTTGAGCAGCTAACATTATCTGAAGCCTTAAACTCTGTAGACTTCTTTAAAGACGGCTTCATAACTGTAGGAGGGAATGGCGTAATCATAGTAGTGTATAATGATGGATACAGGATAGTTGAGAGGCAGGCTCGGGGAGATCTGCTGGACGTATCGTGCATCGATAGATACTGTATGGCTGTAGGAGCTAAAGGCTCAAGCATAATATATGATACGATTATGAAGACTTTCAAGAAGATAGAGCTACCGATAGAAGACTACTTCAAAGTAGTCGGCTATGGAGGAGAGTTCTATATAGCTTATCAGAAAGGAGTAGTAATCTATTCTCAAAAAAGCGGATCCATTAAGACCATTCTATCCGAGCTGATGGATATAGAGGTCTATGGAGATAATATCGTGCTGCTACGCAGAGATTCATTGAAGATAATGGATCTGGAGGGAAGAGAAGTTCAGAACATAGGCTTGAAGAATGTTAAGAACCCGAAGAAGATCAAATACGTAAACAATACTTTATGGCTTCTAGGAGATTACCTATATAGATTTAATGGGACTTGTTTCGAGAAGATTCTAGAACAATCCTATGATTCAATAGATTATGATGGGTCAGTAATCCTGCTATCTAAAAACTCGATATACAGATTGAAGAATGGAGGCTTAGAACTGATCACCACCCTTGAGAAGGTGAAGAATATTAAAGCTAAGAATGGTAGAATAATTATTGTAGGAGAAGGATATGTAGCAGAGTATATAGGTGGTTTGAGATACTTCTTCATACCTCAAGGAGCATACACATATTCTTCTTCAGACAGTTATAGAGCTGTAGTCGTTGGAAGCAGGATATCTATCTATGAAGATGGATACTTCAAGATTGTTCAAGCACCTCAAGACAAATACGTATCAGCATCTATAGAAGGAGATAGGATAGCGGTCTTAGGCTCAAACAATATATTAGAGATTAGAAGAGATTCTGTAAAGACTCTTCCATACAAGTCTGAAGGCTATACAAGCATACTTCTATACAATGGTAAGATTCTTCTTACAAGCAGCAGGGGGTTATTCGAGATAGATCCAGACACGTATAGTGTAAAAAATTTGGTTGAAGCAAACCTAATGAAGGTTACGAGGCATGGAGGTATAGGAGAGAAACTACTGATCGTTCCTAAATCTTCAGGATATGAGAAGATCTCGATAAACTTTACCGCTAGAGACATATCTGGAGCTGGATGTACAACAATAGCTGTAGGAGATAGAGGATCTACAGTACTGTATAGGAACGGTGTAGTAGAGTATGTAAAGGTGGGCAGAGATATTCTAACCGCCGTAGGCTTGAATAGAAAGTATGGATTGATAGGAGATTCTAAAGGAAATTTGTATTTGTTCGATGGATACGTTATCTCTCCAATACCATACAGCTTAGGAGAAGAAGTGAAGAGCATATCGTGGATAGGTGATAGAGAAGCATTGATAGTAACATCGAAGAACGTATACAGATTCATAGAAGAACACTATCCTGAGCCTAGATTGGAAATAGTTAGACCACAATATATTAGAGTGTACAATGGTTCTGAGACGAAGATGAAGCTTCTAATCAAACCATTAAACGGCTACTCTGGAAGTATAGAGCTGACGCCGATCGTGTCTATTGAAGGTGTGTCTGTAAGCATCGAGCCTAGCAGGTTGTATGTAGAAGAAATGTGTCCAGTAGAAGTCTACTTGAGGATAAGCTCTATGAATTGGGCTAAGGGTAGTGGAGTAATAGAGATAATCTACGACGGATTCAGAGATGGATTAAACATAATCGTAGAGCAGAAGATAGTTGAGAAGAAGAGTGAAGAACTAGGAATACTAAATCTACTAATCTACATAATCCCTGCAGCGATAGTAGCTTCAACTTCAGCCTTCATGATACCCAAGCTATTAAAGAAGAAGGAGGAGAGAGAGGAGAAAGTGGGGAAGGAAGAAGAGGAGGTGGGAGAATGGTAGGAGTCCAGCACTTCAAGATACCATTCATAATCGGTGCTGGAAGCGGTGCTGGAAACATTCTCACAGAGATAAACATTGAAGGTGTTAGGAAGATAGCTGTGAACAGCAGTTGGAGAGATCTGGACATGCTTCCAGAAGATATAGAGAAGGTTAGAGCTGGAGAAGGATATGGAAGCGGGACAGAACCGAGCAAGGGAGAGAAGGATTACAAAATGAATGGAAGCAAGAATCTTAGAGAAACAGTAGAGAAAGTACTACAGGAATCAAGGATAGATGATAGAGATGAAGTAGACCTGATACCAGTAATAATTACTGCAGGCTTCGGCTTCGGATCCGGCAGCGGTCCACACATAGTCTCAGATCTTAAGAAGTGGTTTCCGAAAGCAGTAGTGCTTGCATGGGTTACTAAGCCATTCGATTTCGAAGGTGAGAAAGTTTACTGGAACTCTTGGAAGTGTATAAAAAATGTTATGGATAAGACTGGAACCATAATAGTAGATAACGAGTATGTTGCAAGACTTGTAGGAAAAGATAAGCCGTTGAATATGGTCTTAAACATGGCGAACAAATATATTACGAGATGCATAAACACGTTCCTAAAGATAGCTACAGCTAAGTCTTATCTATCCAGGATAGACAGGACAGATCTGAACAAGTATATAGGTAAAGGTTATGTTGCATTCTATACAAATACTATAAGAGAGTTCGATGAGCTTCCAAGGATATACGATTCTGACAGCATGCTATTCCCATACTTAAACTACGACCATGGTGGAAAGATGAAGATAGCTGTAATGATACAGTCTAGCAAGACGCCTCCAGCAACATTTACAGAAGATATAGTTAAGATGGCTGAAGAAAAATTCAGCAAAGCTAAACTGCAGGAAGCTAAGACAATGGTCTCGATAGGCGGTGAGAACATAAAGGTAAGCGTATTGATAGGAGGAATCGCAGCAGAGTATAGGAAGCCGATGTGATATGGAGAAGAGGAGTGTAAAGATTCATAGAGGTGGAGAAGCTGGTGCGAGAGTAATGATAAGGAGGAGGGAGATAGATATAAAGAAGATTAGAGAAAACATGAATTTAACATACCTTATTAGGTTGTGTGAAATATATCTTGGAGGCGGAGCATCTGAAGAAGCTTTCAGAGAACTTTTCAACGAATATTTAGAGAAGGTTAAGATGGGTGGAGTTGGAGAAGATCGAATAAACATGGTTAGAACCATCATTGAAAAGTTTAGGGATAGAGGCATGTATGAGTATGAGTATAAGCTCTCAACCCTAATTGGAAAGGTTGAGGAGGTGAGGGGTAGTGGTTGAGGGCATACTTCTTCTGGTGTAGGGTATGAATGCTAGAGAAGAGATAATTAAGGCTTTATCAAGGATAGTTGATCTAAACGATGTATACAGTATACTGGAGGCTGTAGAGATGAATATGCTTAATGGAATCATTGAAGAGATCGTCAAGATGTATAATGATAGAGATGGAAGGAAGATAATAAGTAGGCTTGTAGAGATAGTTGAATCAGAGAACCCCGTATTGGCGGAGAGGATAAAGAACATATTGAAGAGGAGGAGGAAGCATGGGAGTATTTACCAAAATATTTGGTGAGATATTCAAATGTCTGGTGAAGATGAAGAGAAGATCATTGGAGGAGAGAAGGAAACATATAAGAATGAGTAAGATATATATGTTTTGAGGAATATGTCTGGAAAAGTATCTATAGAGATTGCTCCATGTATTCTATGTGGTAGGCCTTCGCCAGTAGTGAATGTTTCTGGGAAGACTGTAGCCATATGCTATGAATGTATACCGGTTTTAGATGAAGTGTTCCATCCATTGGCTGAGAAGATAAGAAGTGTATCGAGGCCTCCGAAGACAGCTCCAAAGAAGATTACGTTGGAGGAGCTTAAAGAGAAGATTGGGAAGACTGTGGAGAAGAAGGGTAGAATATCGTTGAAGTATTATTCTGAGAGATACCGTATAGGAATAGGTAAGATTAGAGAGCTGGCGGAAGCATTGGTGAAGGAGAAGGGGTATGTGATAACAAAGGTTAAGGATAAAGAGTTCTTGGAGAAGCCTACACAAACAACTACGACGCCAACATAAAACCTCAAAAGATACCTTATACTTTATATTTTTATTTACCTCCACCATCTACATAATCTAATTAAGATTCTTCAATGGTTTGAAGAAGCATTCAACTAAACCCATCTTCTTCAAAAATCTAAGGTTCTTCTTAATTCTCTTCTCATCTTCTACCAGAATATATGCTATCTCGGCTACAGTCACCTCACATCCTTCCTCTAGTAGGCATAGAGTATCTTGGCCATAATTGTGGAAACTTCTTTATTGACAGTCTTCTTCAAAGCTATCCAGCAATCCACCTATCCAGACGGGCTCTAAGCTGAAGTATTATTTATA
>Ga0209080_1000881_pt1 | contig 17067 bp, 9 predicted proteins | sample JNZ110809AmetaG_FD_184123 | JGI IMG/M metagenome (GOLD analysis project Ga0209080, IMG submission 184123) | Hot spring microbial communities from Jinze hot spring, China to study Microbial Dark Matter (Phase II) - JNZ 110809A (SPAdes) (version 3) ...
TTTTAGGCTTGTTTTTTGGCTGTTTTTGAGTAAGGAGTGAGCTTAATTCTTGCTTTGTTTTTGCCTGGGTTTCTATTTTTCTTTTCGGTTTGAACCCACACTTTAAATATTTGGCCATCACTATTCTATTGTTGGTGTTTGGTTTGGTTGGTCGGACTGTTGAGGCTGTTTTGAGGGTTCTCTCTGATGGTGTTCCGCGGTCTTATAGGGATATTGTTGCCTCTACTGGTTTGGGTTTGAGGGCTGTTGGAGTTCTGTTAATGGTATTTCGAATACTTTATCATCTCTGAGATATTTTATTATGATTTTTCTGGCCATCTTACCGATCTTCTCTTCTGCTAGCATGGCGTAGGCTACCGACTGATAAACATGACCTATAATATGCCTTCTCTCCTTTTTAAGGAAAAATTTAGAGAAAAGGAGGGAAGGAGTAATATTGATATTGATTTTCGGACAATTATATAGTTTGTGCGAGCGAGAAATATTGGGAGGGAAATTAAAATGAGTTTCTGGAGGACAAGGTTATTCATTCAGGTTATTGTAATTAGCATCGGTCTTGGGATAATAGCATTCTCACCACCAAGCGAATGTTATACAATTGCTGCCCTTAAATCTAACATATCTTTCCATACTTCGATGAGTGAAGGCGAAGCCTTCATATACTACGGGTATGTTCCACGAGAAACAGATAAGGCTACATCTTTCCTCTATATTGTTGGTAACCATGAGGGTACTATAGTTAGGGTTTACACTATACCGGAGCTTGAGCCAATAGATGAATTCACTATCAATAAAATGGAGTATAGATCCATAAGGGTTAATGAAGGCTCAATGTTTAAAGTAATTTCTAACCAGCCTATAACGGCCGTAATAGTTGGTGGAAAAAATATTATTGGCGGCGTCTCCTCAATAACTACTTTCTACACCAGCGTAGACGGCGGTTTTGTTGGGCGCGAATTTATTCTTCCAACATTCCATGACGAGGGAGGAAGCCAAGTATACACAATATATGCCTTAGAGAAAGCCGAGATATCAATATTTAACTCGACGGGGGAGATAGAAAAAATAGAGTTAAATGTGTATGAGTTCAGAAATATATGGTTGCCATGTTTCCAAATATGCCGAATTGTCTCTACCGGGCGCATAATGCTTCAATCATTCTCTGAGATAGCCCCAGTAGGTTGGATGACCACTTGGAAATCTTACGGTGTACCCGCCCTAGAAGGCGGATATTTAGGCAAGTATTTCTTCGCTAGAGGAATACATCCAGGGTGGCAAGCAGGTGGCGTTTTACCTGGCATTAAATTCACGTTAACTTCGACTGAAGATGCGAGATTAAGGGTTTACAATTTGAAGGGGAAGGCTAGGATCAAGGAGGAGGGAATTAAATCTGGCGAAAACAAGACGCTATACTTTTTTGAGCAAAACATATTCTTTCAAAGTGATAAGCCAGTTATCTTAAATGTCTTCTCAAATGGCGGTGGCTTAATCGCCAGCGGCTTAAGAGGAGGGGAAAGTGCGTATATTTATGTTCCTTCAGGGGAAAGCTTTGTTTTCTCACAGAGCGATGGCACTGTTGTGGAGGTTGATGAAGCCCAATATCTGCTGAAATCGGACGAATACCTTATGTTGCCCGTTGGACTTCATAAAATCGGCTCCAATAAACCAATTATAATTATAATGACTGACTATGGCTCCGGTCCCCCATTATCCTCATATGGGGCCTGCCTGCCATCCTCTAAAACCCTAGAAATACATTATCCTGACTTAGAGATTCCGCCAATAGAAAGGGAAACTTCATGGTTAAATTACATTATGATCGGAGTAGCCGCCGTCTTAGTGGTCTCAGCTCTAGTGATCCTATTGAGAAGGCGTGTAAGCAAGGCAGCTCGTTAGTCTCCTTAAAGCGGCGATAAAAGTAAGATTTAAATATGGTTTCCCGAAATAAATTTATTGGGGGCTAATATAATGAGCGTTGAAGTGAAAAGCGTTTTAAAAGGAAAAACTTGGGCGATGATAATTATCTTCGCAGTCTTTATGAGCTTCATTGGCGTCTTGTCCGCCCCATTCGCGCCAACTTGGTGCTGGTCCATACTTTTCGGGACAGCGACTGGGCCAATCGTTGTCCTCTTCATCACTCTGATAATATCTAAAATATCTGGAAGGGTTTTTAGCCCACAAATGCTAGCTCTGCTCTATGCAACCTCGTCATTATCTCTAGCCTTCTGCTGGAGCATGGTTCCCTATGGAATATTGCATAATGCAGCCACCACGCGGCTAGTTACTAACGAGCCATATACAAGCTCGATTGCTAAGTCTTGGGTTTTTGGTCCAACGGATCCTACCCTAGTTGTTCCGCTTCAAACTGGCGGCGCGGCGGTTCCATGGGACGCTTGGTCACCCTTCATAGCTTGGTGGACCTTATACGCAATCTTCTGGCTGATTTTCTGGACCGGTTGGATGGCTTTGCTACAGGAAAGATGGATTGAAGTGGAAAAACTGCCTTTTCCATTCGCTATAACCGGAACGATGCAGATAACATTTGCATCAACCACGGCTGATAGAAGGTTAAAATTCTTCTTAGCAGGCTTTATTATAGGTGCCGTAGTGATAATACCTGTGATCTTACACGCATTGTTCCCATGGATTCCAGACTTGTGGGGATGGGCGTCTCCACCATACCTTACTTGGTGGTTTGGCGTCATGAACCTTGCAGGCGTACCCGCAACAAGAATTATTCCAGTATGGTCCTTCTTAGCGGTAAACCCAATGATATATGCTCTGTTCTACCTATTCCCGCTGAAAATTCTCTTCTCAGTTTGGTTCTTTAATTTGGTTGGCGTCCTCATTCCGAGCCAAATAGCTTGGTATATGGGCTATTATGCGGGGATCCAGGAAACCGGTTGGAGACCAGGTTTCCTAGTAAATCAGCCACCATTCAAATGGAATGGAATATGGCTCGGTTCATTCATAGGTCTATTGTTAATGTGGTTTGCTTTAAACACATCATATATGAAGAGTCTATTCAAGAAGCCTCCTGATGAGGAAAGAAAAGCCATACCATACCGTGTAGGGTGGATAATGATTCTGGTTTCCACAATAGCCCTAATCAGTATGCTTTCAGCGGCTGGAGCTAATCCTATAGGCGCGGTATTAATTGTTTTTACGATGTGGCTGCTCTTCCTATCCTCAATAAGGGTATATGGCTTCTGCGGCACTGCGGGAACAGCGTGGATGGCGCCTTTCGACTGGACACACTACCCATCTTTTGTAAAATATGTTTACTACCCTGGAATGACGATTGAAAAAGTTACAACCGAGTATACTACGACCATGATGCTTGCCAATAGATTTACCGGGGAGCTGATGGGCGAAAACAACACTCAGTTTGGCATGGCCTTTGCGATTCCAATGGCTTATAAAGTCGGATACGATACTGGAACCCATCCAAAAGACATAACAAAGGTTATTTTAGTTGCAGGTATAATCTCAGCGGTTATAGGTTTCCCGACAGCCATATGGTTCGACTACACATTTGGCACATCGAACACTCCGATGCAGATGTATGATGCATGGTGGATCTGGGTCCACGCGAGTGTGCCTCAGCTAGAAAGCGGGATGCCCGCAGCAGAACCCGTATGGCCTTACATAATCGTAGGCATAATTCTCACGATGGTGCTTAGCTTCCTAAACTTCCGATACGTTTGGTGGCCCTTAGATCCAGCCGGCGTCGCTCTATCCATAAATGGAGGGGGCTCAGCTTGGCTGTTTCCATCACTTTTCGCATGGATAGTTAAATCCATAGTTATGAGGATTGGGGGCACAAAGCTCAATGACGAGGTAGCTACACCAATAGCGGTAGGTGTGCTCGTCGGATACTGGGTGCTAATGTTCCTGGGAGCTGTAGCCGGACTAATAAAGTTCTTTATACCCGCCTAAAATCTATCCAGCCCTCCTATTTTATTTAACCCCATTCACATATGCGATTTTTGAATGAAGCCTTAAAAGAAAAAAAAGGTTCTCCTTTAGAAGAAGCTCTATAAAACTTGCTTTTCTTTTCCCGAAAGGTTTATAAGGACGAGCCATTTCTTCTAGGTACTGAAGAAGTAAGTTAAGGTGACAAAAATTTAATGATGAGAAGAAATGTTTTTCTTATCTTATTGTTGTTAATCTTCCTACTGTTTGCCTTAAATGCTTGTATTGTTTTATGCCAGCAGGAAAAATACACCTACTATGGTTATGTTCCATCTAAAATCTGGTATGCAGAACCAAAACAGCTCGGTCATGGCACACCTGTAGGTGAAGAATTCGTCATAAACCCATATACTGTGGCGAGGTCGGCTCTTTTAAGCATAGTGGCCCATCAGGATAACACTGAGGTAAAAGTATTCCTTCTCCCCGAAATGCGGCTGGTTGAGCATAAAACCATAAATAAGATGGAGAAAGTATTTGTTACGCTTCCAAATGGCACGTTCTTTAAAGTTCAAACAAATAAGATGGTGACTGTTGAGCTTCTGGGTGGGAGTATTGGAGGTAGAGACGTTAGTCCAGACATGGATAGGGGCCCCATACCAGCCTCCTTTTACCCGGCCACCGATGGAGGCTACGTAGGTAAAGAGTTTATATTTGTTGCTTCTCAGGGATTGACTGGAACACCATACAGAATACTGGCTCTAGAAGACTCGGAGGTCACGATATATGAGGAGGGACAGGAAACCTCTAAACTTACCTTGAAAGCAAATCAATACAAAAGTTTAGTCCTCAAATCTTTCAAGGCGTATAGGGTTGTTTCAACAGGAAATATTATGGTGCAGTCCGGTTGGGGATATATTCCCTCAGTGGAAGGCACTTTTACCGGAAAAGCATTTTACACGAGCAGCACCACCTCATGGGATCCAACGGTCGCGTACGGCTTCCAGATAATAGCCCATGAAAAAAATGCCCATGTAAAGATCTACGATGTTATGGCTGCGAGAAAAATAGATGAGTTTACGGTTCCGGCTGGCAAAAATGTGACGGTGAAGCCGCCTGGAGAGGAAATCTTTATTGAAAGTGATGAACCGATCTCAGTTATGTATGTTCATCACGGGCTGAGGGGTGGCGGAGCCGGTGGGGGCGGATGGGCTTATGGAGCAGGGTTCACCTACGTGGGTGTAGGGCCTGGCGAAACAGTATACGTTTATATTCCAGTCTCCACTTCTCAAACATCTTTCATATTTGCCAGTGAAGACGGAACAATCGTTACCGTTAACGGAGCTCCAATGGAGCTTAACGAAGATGATTTTATCGCTTTAACAAACGGGCTACATGAAATTAAAACAACGAAAAACATTTTAATACAGATAACGTATTGGCCTAGATACCCTGAGTTTCAAGCTATCTCAGGTTTTGGCGTAATAATTCCGGCCGTTGAGACAGTGAACTTTAAGGAGACTGTGCGGTTTAAGCCGCCCTATGAGGTTGGTGAAGCCAGCGTTCCATCGCTATATCATATTATTATAGTCGTTTTGGCGGTTATAGTCGCGTTTACAGCCACGTATTACCTTAAGATTAGAGGAAGACCCAGAGGGTCTCCACATGAAAAAAGCAAATGATGCTCGTAACATGCACTCTAAAAAATGTTTCTCTCCTACAATAATCGCAGTTATCTTAATTTTGGCGCTTTCTCTTTTACCTACTTATGCTACATGCATAAGATTTCTCGATAGCTCTAGATCTAACCCGGTAAGCCTAGAGCTTCTTGGCCAAGCAAGTCTTGAAAATATTTTAACTCATGTGGGGGTTCTCTCCAGCTTAGGGTCTAGGGTGTCCGGGTATGAAGGCTTCTACAAGGCCGCTGAGTATATAAGGAATTATTGGTCTTCACTGGGATATGAAACTTTTACGGAACCCTTTAGCATAACGATCCCTGTATCTGAAGGCTCATCAATAATTGTTCAGACGCCTGAGGGCTCTCTAATTGAAATGGAAGCTTACCCCTTATGGCCAAACCACGTTAACCCGTCGCCTTACAAAAGCCCTGAGGAAGGCGATAAATTAATCTACGTTGGTACGGGGGTTCCAGAAGACTTTAATGGTGTTGATCCCGCGGGAAAATTTGTTCTAATGAATTTTAATAATAGATGGTATTGGAAGAATGCAGCGCTGTTTGGAGCGAAAGGCGTAGTCTTCTTAGAGCCGGAAGACACTTCCTCTGTTGAAGCATTACAGAAGTCTTTCAGCGTGCCTGTGAGTTTCCCAAGACTATATATTAGGGGGAGAGACGCCTCACTGCTTAGAGAGTTGACTTCAAGATACGGGGAACTAAAAATATGGGTTAACTCAAAGATGGTTTGGGAGCAGAGGAACGTAGAAAATATTGTAGCTGTGGTTGAGGGAAGTGACCCGGCCCTTAAAAATGAAGTTGCAATAATAAGCGCATACTATGATTCATGGTCTATCGTCCCGCAGGTTTCACCCGGCGCAACAGACTCCCTTGGGATAGCTTTCCTGCTAGAGGTTTCAAGGCTACTTAAGGAGAACCCGCCTAAAAGAACTGTTTGGCTCGTTGCGTTCGCGGGGCACTACCAGTCTTTAGCAGGAGCCAGAGAATTTGTAGAGGGTCACTTTAGTGATCTCGGGAGCAGAATAAAGATGATGATCAGCCTCGATTTAGCCAGCGATAGCGACTTTGTGGCGGTTTACGCTTCAGGCAGCACTTACGGCTACAATTACCCCTCAACGTTTTTATCTAGATACGATAAATGGATAAAAAGAATCTTCAACGAATGGTTGCCCGCCCTGGAAAATGAATTGAATAGGGAGATTCATTTAATAGACGGCGTACTATGGTCTTACCCGTCCTGGATAAGGGGTTCTCCTCCATTTGAGCCTTTTCTAAGATGCTTTGAGGCTGAAGTCTTCGTTGAAGCATGTTATGGTGGAGGACTAGGCTTTATTACAACAAATACCTTCAGGATCCGTCAGCTGACACCGCTAGATACCTTCGACAAAATAAACTCTGAGAATCTTTATAACCAGGTCACTTTCCTATGGCCGATACTCTATTACTCAGTTAACATGGTTATAGATTACTTTCTTGCCCCCTCAAGATTAGCCAGCGACTGGGGCCTAGTCACAGTGACTCTTCAACTAGCGCAATATAATAGGACAACAGACTGGTTCGACCCATTTTCCCATAAAGACGCCATTTTCTTCATATCGGTTAGCGGAACCACAAGCCCAGCTGGCACTATAGTTGCAGCTGGCTTTAGACCAGCGGCGGGTGTAGGAACATTAAGAAGCACTGTTGTTCAGGGAGTTATGGCTGGGCTATTCGCTGCGCCCCCAATAGCTAGCTCGGGTCAAGCTGCGGAAGCGGGTCTATTGGGGACTCCTTTAGGCTTCACCTTTATTGTTAAACCCGACTCAGAAGGAAAAGTTGTCTTAAAGGGGATCAAGCCTTACACTGGCATAGATGCTCAAGCCTACATTATTGATCCGGACACGGGCAGAATATTGTATGCGACGGATACGGGGCCGTTTGGCACGGGGAAAGTTAAATACGGCGGTCTCTTCGGGCAAGCGTCGGCTCTAGCTGCCCCAGCAATAACGCCTACAGCGGCGGGGCTTGGTTACTTGGCTCAAAGCGGCGAAATAGCCAGAGCCTTCAGCGTATATATTACGCATGGTTTTAAATATGTGCCAGTTTTTGAATGCGCCTCCATAGCGATTTTAGGGCTGCTGGATATTTCAAATATTCAAGATCCTTCAGCACTTAGCGTCGAAGTATATAACTTCATTTCCCACAGCTGGTATGTGTGGAGAGACACTTTAGCTCCATGGCCTGAAGCCATGGTTTTCGTTAAACCTGATGCACTATCCGAGATCATAGTGAGAAGCCAAAGCGGGATCCTGGCAGTATTAAACAATGCTTCAGAAAATTATCCTGAAGGCAGAGGCTACAGGGCTAGGCATGGAGAGACCGTAATCCTTACGCTCTTCGATGCCTCTAGAGACATGTTTTACTTAGCCCATAGTAGAGCTGGCCTCTTAATGAGTAAGATGTCAGCTAACCCCCGCCTATTTCTGTATTTAGATAAAATGTATGAGTTTAAGAAGCTGGCTGAAGAAGCGCTGAGGAGTGGAAATAAAAGTGAATTCTATTCTTACTCGATTGCTTGCTGGCAATATGCGTTAGAGGCTTATGGCTCATCCTTCGTACTAATATACGATACCGTGAATACGGCCTCCTTCTTCTTCTTTCTATCCGTAATGTTTGTGATCCTTTTAAGCAGGTTGATCACGAGAAGGTGGGTTGGCATGAAAGGAATATTAATAGTATTCGCCCTATTTTTGATAGTTAATTTGGCGCTTGCCGCGGTTCATCCGGGCTACGTTATATCAACGAATGTATGGATGGTTATAATAGGGCTCTCTATTATTCTCTTCTCCTTCCTTCTACTATACGTTGTTGTGAACGAATTTAACTCAACAATCAAATCTATAAGTGAATCTATACTGGGCCTTCATAGAACGGATATTGAGAGAGGAAGCCTAATCTTCGCTTCTCTATCTATGGGGCTAGAGAACTTGAAAAAGAGACCACTTAGATCTTCTTTGGCTCTGGCAACAGTAATCATAACTGTCTGCGCAATGACTCTCTTCACCACGATGGGTGTCATGGTTTACATGTATAGCGCATCATTAGGGTCACCTCCATACACTGGTATACTAATTAAGAGATCATTTCCAGACGTTATAGAGAGACCAATATCAGAGATCTACTTACTAGGCATTCGCAACATAGTCTCTAAAGGAGTTTACAATATTCAAGTTAACCCGAGAGCATGGATTTACCCGCCAGGACAAAAAATGCTTATAACGTGGAACCCCAAGTACTCCACGATAAGGGGAATACTTGCCATAAGCGGTGAGGAAATGGAAAGGCTGTCGGCAGCGCTTTTGCCCGGAGGAATACCCTCCATACCAAACGCTACAACTACCATGCTAATTAGCAGAGAAGTTGCAAACGCGTTAAGCAAAGATCTTAACGTGGAGATTAAGCCAGGCACGCAAATAAGGCTCTATGGCATACCGTTGACCGTCACCGGTATACTTGACGATGAAATGGGTTACGCTATCTTATCTAAAGACTTAGATCAGAGCGCCATAACTCCTCCTGACCCTACGGTCGCAGCTCTGGCAAGAATACCTACTTTCCTTGGTTTATCCAACCTAATAATAATTCCATTCGAGTTGGCGAAAGAATACTTTAATGCTCAACCAAACGTGATATCTTTAGTTATCTCTTCAGCGTCTTTAAGAGAGGATGATCTTTGGAAAACATCCCTTGAAATGTCGCTTATCTTACACTTCGACGTCTTCTATGGCTTTGAGAATAACGATTCCTCGAGAAAGGTTGGGGGAAGAGATATTTATTCGCTTGGCGGAGTTGAAAACATGATTGTTCCGCTACTGTTATCGTCTTTTACGCTGCTATCAGTAATGCTTAGCTCAGTGTATGAAAGGGTGAGGGAGATAGCAACTTTAAGCACAATTGGGCTTTCCCCGCGGCATATTGGAGCTATATTTATCATGGAGAGCATCGTTCTAGCTTTTATGGGGAGCTTCCTTGGCTATATCATAGGTGCTGGAACTACATACATAGTATGGAATCTGGGCCTATATCCTGAGGGGTTACTGCCTAACGTATCATCCGGAGTTCTGATAATAGTCATAGGTATAATTATATTAGCAACAGTTTTATCTTCAATCTACCCAGTTATGAAAGCCTCAAGACTGGCAACTCCATCCCTGCTAAGAAAGTGGAAAATTGAAAGTAGACCTGTCGGAAATCAGTGGAGCGTAAGCTTCCCATTCAACGCAACTCTAGAAGAAAACATTGGGGTTCTGGCTTTTCTCAGCGAGTTCCTTGAAACATCATCATCTGAGAGAACAGGTTTATTCATGCTTCTAAAACCCATAGAGTTAGTTGACAAAGATGATAGGAAAATTTTGGTTACAAGGCTTCAGCTATCCCCATTTGACGCGGGCATAATTCAAGATATAGGTATTGTTTCTAGAAAAGTTGCTCCCGACAGATATAGTTTTGAGGTTCACATAGAGAGGGTTTCAGGCGTTGAAAGCTTATGGATCGCCTCCAATAGAGCGCTATTCGATGAGCTACGTAAGCAGTTCCTTCTCTGGAGGGCGCTTTCACCTGAGAAAAAGAGTGAATATATTAAGAGAGGATTAAAGAGGTGGGGGTGAAATAGGTTTTGAGGGAGAAAGAAGAGATTAAGGGTTTAACCTGGCGTTCTTTAATGGCTCTCCTCTTCATAGTTTTTGTCGTGCAGCCAGCAATAGTATATAATTGGCTTGTTAATGGGCTATGGGGTTTACCTCTAACGAGCTGGGCTGTCATTCTAGTGTGGGTTGGATTAACAAGGCTGCTGGGTTCACCGCTCAACCCAAAGGAAATATTCACCATAAGAATCTTCGAATATGTTGGGTTAATGACGATGGGATACTTCTTCGCATATCTCTTGCGTAATCAATATTTCGCGAATTCTGAGATCGCGGAGATGTTTGGTCGGCAAAGTGAAATACCGCCCTTCTTCTCGCCTTTGGGGTCCGACGCTGTTAGATCGATGCTGAATAGAACGTTTCTTGACCCGGCATGGGCGTTACCCATATTCGTCAACGTATGCGTCCCTGTTATATTGGTTGGCGTAACAAACTTTCTACTTGGGCTTTTAGCGTTCAGGCTATATGTTGAGGAGGAAAAGCTTGAGTTTCCCTTAGCATCATGGGATGCCATGACGATGAGCGTGCTAGGCAGGCGGGAAGAGAGCGGATTAAGAATTATTGTTTTATCGATAATAGCTGGGATAACTTACGGTTTTATAACTTATGGTCTCACGTCAATATTGGGCGTAACCTTATTTCCAAGAATACTCCTCGACTTCACAAGCATCATAGAGACGACCTTCCCCGGCAGCTCATTCTCATTTACAACGGATCTCATACCATATCTCGTCGGCTTCATTCTCCCAGTAAAGGTCACATTATTGCAGTTCATCGCCTCCCTTGGGCTCTATTTTATCGGCACTCATTTAATCACGATAAATGGTTTATGGCCGGATGAAAGTAGATGGGTTCCGGGCCAAGGGATCCTCTGGTTGTATCAGAGGTCAACTGTTTACTTTTGGAACAGCTTCACCATAGGATGGGGTGTAGCTGCAGCAACCATACCATTAATCTTAAGATACAAAACGGTGTTAAGAGTTTTCACTGGGATTGGAAGGACTGTTAGCAAACCCTCCGAAAGATTATTGAGCAGTAAACGCTTGTTGGCACTATATTTATTGATGTCGGGGCTATCCGTCGTCATCATAAAGATTCTTGTGCCTGGTTTTCCAGTATGGATCCTCCTCCTTTTCACGATAGGGCTCTCCCTCCTGATAACCCTACTGCAAACACATTCCGCAGGGGTCACAATAGGTTTCAGCGTACCCTACCTACGGGAGACGCTCATATACTTTAGCGGTTATAAAGGTCTTGACGCATGGTTTATTCCACCGGAAATGGTTCTATTTGTTGGAGGCTCAGGCGTAGCTCAACAGCTTAAAATGGCTCAGGTTATTGGTATGGATGAAAAAGAATACTTAAGGATTTATCTTATTGTTATAGGTTTAGGGGTTGGTGGTGGAGCATTATGGGCCTCAGTCTTCTGGCATTTGAATCCTATACCCGGCTGGGCTTACCCTTACACAATATCCGGCTGGCCCGTTGAGGCAATGAACTTCTGGCGCTGGCAATCATGGCTGTGGACCGGCTACCTCTTTAGGAGGGACTGGATACTGACGGGCTTTGGGCTTTCAGCAGCGCTATGCGTTATTTCCGACATAGTTTTCCACTTCCCCTCAGCCCCAGTTGTAATGATGATGGGAATGCTGCAGGCGCCCTATTTAACGCTAGCGCAGTTTGCAGGTTCCTTAACCTCCCTAGCAATAAGGAGGTTTGCGGGTCAACGTTTTTGGGATTCAAATAGAGGTTTCGTGTATGTAGGTATAACTATTGGAGATGGAATAGTCTCAACGATACTTTCAATAATGGCTCTCTTAGGTAGATCCATCTGGCTTAAACCATATTAAACTTGCTATATAAGAAGTAGTTGCTGAGAAGCAAAGTATTTAAGCAGGTTAAATTTTAGACTAAGTTAGGGTGGATTAAATGCCTTATCGAGCAATCGCGATTTTTTGCCTTCTACTATTAACCGCTTTTTTATCTCCGCAAATTACGCAGGTTGATGAAAAGCGTGAAGAATATGTCTATTATGGTGTTATACCCAGCAGAATATATTTCGCGAAGCCTAGTCGACCGCTCCACGGAGCAATAGATCCCACAGCAGGCTTCGAAATAGATCCTTTATCAGTGGCGAGATCTGCTCTCATAGCGATAATAGCTCTCCGAAACGATACTAGCGTAAAAGTTTACACATTAGAGGCTGGCGATCTCATCGCTGAGGCTAGACTGAATTTCATGGAAAAATTTTTTGTTAAAGTTGCTAATGGAACCAGGTTTAAAGTAGTGGCAAATAATCCGGTCACAACCATGATTTTAGGCGGCAATGTCGGTGGGAAAGAGCTAAGTCCAGAAATGAGTATGGGGCCTACCCCCAACACCTTCCTAACCTCTATAGATGGCCGTTATGTGGGTAAAGAATTCATATTTATTGCTTCTCAGGGATTGACTGGAACACCATACAGAATACTGGCTCTAGAGGATTCAGAGATCACAGTTACATGCGAAGATGGAGCTGAAGAATCCTTTAGGCTTAAGGCTTACACGTATAAGGACTTATCTTTAAAACCGTTCAAAGCCTACAGGGTTAAGTCGACAGGTCATGTAATGATGCAATGTGGAGGACCCGGCAGCTTTAGCTTCCAGGTGCCATCGGCTGAGGGAGGCTTCGTAGGAAGATATTTCTTCTCATCCTCCATAACCACGTGGGATACCGTTGAGGAATATGGTTTCAAAATATTGTCCCAAAAAAACGCTAAGGTGTCGATATGGGATGTTGAATATAGGCGGAAACTGAGCGAGATTGAAGTTAAGGGGGGTGAAGGTGTCACCGTGAAACCTAACGCGAATGAAATAATGATAGAGAGTAGCGAGCCGGTAACCGTTATTTTTGCGCATAACGGAAGTTTGGCTAGGTCCTATAGCTGGGCTTATGGTGCAGGCGTTACGTTTATGGCAGTTAGAGCTCATGAAGAAGCCTTAATATATTTGCCCCAAAACTCTACGGTTGAAGCCTATATCTTCGCGTATGAAGATTCCCTTGTCAATATAAACGATGCCACTATAAGTATTGGAGCTGACAGCTTCTTCTGTTTAACAAACCCCGGCGTCAACAAAATCTCGTCAGATAAAACTATAGTTATCCAAATCATACATTGGCCGCTTTTCCCATATTTTCAGGGGATCTCAAGTTTCGGGGCTATAGTACCCTGTATTCAAACGGTTGGGTTGAGCACAAACATCACTATATCTCCAATTGAGCAGGAAGGCTCCCCGATGAGTACAATCTATACATATATTGGTGTTGCAGCAGCAATAATTGTTGCCTCCCTTGGCTACGTTATGGCTAAACGTCGCCTATATTCAAAGTGAAAGTGGCTTCTCCCACACTCTTATTTGCCCTCCTATGGAAGCTATGGGAAACGCCTTAATAACGCAATATTTTTATCCTAGAATCTCTAGATTTTTCATGGAGATACGTGATAAATGAATTTACATAGAATAATTGTGATTATTTTGTCTTTCTTAGTTGCTGTTTTCTCAGCCACCTTAAGCGTTGGCAACTCGATTAAAGTAAGCAGCTATAATGAGCATACTCACTACACCTACTATGGTTTTGTCCCCTCCAGAATATATTGTTTCAACCCGAATCGGCCGGAAGATAAACTAGGGGTTCTCACGAGGAGACCGCCAATTAACGAGTCAGAGATTCTCTATGTGCGAAAGCATGGTGATTTACTTGTTACTGGAAACTATGATAGAACCAGATGCTGGCTATATGGGCTTCCTGGGAAACAGCTTATGGAAGAGTTCTCGGTAAACAGGTTTGAGCTTAAGGCGATCCCTATACCGAATGGAACATTCTTTAAACTGGTTTCAGATAAATTTGTTACTGTTATTCTTAAGGGTGGAGCCTTTATCAACAGGGTTATTGCGGACACCTATAAAGCTGATGTTAGCACGTATTACCCCAGCGTCAAAGGCAGTTATGTGGGTAAAGAATTCATATTTCCAGCAACATTAGGCGAGTTTACCTTTACACCATATAGAATTTTTAGTCTAGAAGACTCTGAGATTAAAATCTACAGGTCTGATGGATCGCTATTTAGGGAGTTTAATGCTCCCGCAAACACCGTTGTTAAGTTTTCTCCAGTAAATGGAACAGTATATTATATTAACTCCACTGGTTACATTATGGTGTCAGCGTTTTCCTTTACCGAATCATGTTTTATTCCCTCAGTTGAGGGAGGCTTTCTAGGTAAAATCTTTTATGGGAGCGGCGAAAAGAGACTTGGCGGCAGAGGCGAATGGGCTTTTCGCAGCTATACTTTCCTTTCAAGCCTTGAGGAGTGTAAGATTAGGGTTTTTGACATCAGCGCGAGAAGATGGATTAGAGAATTTGTGGCTCCATCCAAGTCTGCAATTACGATGCAGACTAACGACCTAGCCGAGATAACTTTTGAGACAGCGTGCTATGTGCTCGCTGCAGAGAACCCTGTGATGCTTCTCTACTTAAGTAATAGCACGGTTGAAGGTGGCTTATCCATGGCGGGGCTGAAAGCAGGTGAAAAAGCCGTCATATATGTTCCGGAGGGCGAATCATTTATATTCGCCGCCGAGGACTGCGTTTTGACGATTGATGGTTTAAGCTTCAGATTGTCTGCCGATGATTTTTTAAGATTGGAGCCTGGAATACATGAGGTTGAATCTACTGGGAGAATAATAATTCAGGTAGTTGACTTAACTGAGCATCGAGGTTTACTGGGTTTTGCTGAAGCGCTGCCAGCAGCTGAAGTTATCGGGCTTACGCCAAGCGATTTTAGGGTGAAAATGCCTGAAGAAGGAGTTTCAGAGCTTAACTTAAATTACATGATCATAGCTGTTGCAGTGGTTTTCGGCGTCCTTGCGGTCTTAACGCTTTTATTTATTAGGAGGAGAAAGGTTATAGGGTGAGCGTTATGCTTTCAAGAAAAAATAATGCTTTATATATGCTTCTATGCTTTCTACTGCTATTGTCAATGTTACCGAGCCTATTAAGCTCATATGCTCAGGGTGAGATGAATAACGAGTACGTTTATTTTGGCTTTATTCCATCAAAAATCTATATTTATCGACCGAAGAAAATAGTTGGCGGAGAGATTCTAGACAGAGAATTTTATCTTGATGAAAGATCCGTAAGGACGAAGGCGGAGCTAACAATACTGGGAAACCATAATGAGACAAACGTGAAAATCTTTCTTTTTCCCGGTCCATCCTTAAAGGAAGATTTTTGGGTAAATAAATTGGAGAAGCGCATCTTTAGGATTCAGAATGGCTCCTTCTTTAAGATAGTCTCCTCAAAACCAGTAACAGTGGTATTGGCTGGCGGGGAAGGTGTTGAGGTGGGAAACGATGCGGTAAGCACGTTCTGGACGTCTACAGATGGAGGCTTTATCGGTAAAGAATTCATCTTTCAAGCTATTCAGGGGAAAGTAGGATCAAGCTACTATTTATATGCCTTAGAGGACTGCGAGGTAAAACTGTTCAGCGAAAATGGCGTGGAAGCAGCGAAATACAGCCTGAAGGCGGGCGACGTCAAAAATCTTCTTGAGGTTACGCAGTTTAAGACCTATAGAATCGTCTCGACTGGCATGATTATACTCCAATCTTTCTCAGGATCTAGATCGGTCTTCTTCCCCTCACTTGAAGGAGGCTTTGTTGGAAAAACCTTTGTGGGGCGCGCTGAAGCCAAGCCCGGAGATGTTTGGCATGAATGGCAGTTTCTAGTGGTAAACCCCTTAAAGAACACTAAAGTTAAGATAATGGATCTGGAGTATAAAAGACCGTACGATGAATTTGTGGTTCCATCGGGAAACAACTGTTCCCTAAAGATTAAACCATCTTTAATATTCGTTGAAAGCGACGACCCAATTACATTGATGCATTTAAGCTACGGGCATCCATTCAAATCCAATTACATAGGGGGTGGACTAGTATGCCTAGTAATCAAAGCTGGTCAAACAGCTCCCCTCTATATTCCTGAAGAGAGCGAAGCCTACTTATTCGTTGCGGAAGAGACCATTATCGATTTAGATGGAGCAAGGTTAAGGCTTGAGAAAGACGAATTTATAGTGCTGCAGCCGGGGCTCCACCTGTTATCCTCGGATAAAAATTCTCTCTTAATGATGGCTCATAGACCATTGCTTCCACCAAACCAAGGCCTATATTCCTTCGGAATCTGTATTCCTTCAATTCAATCCGCAAGCTTCGAGTACAGCGTTAAGCTTAATTTATCCTCATCGCCCGAAATCCCGTGGATGCTGATTATAGTGGGGGGTCTCTGCGCATGTACTTTAGCTGCCTTTCTATGGCTCGCTCTCCATAAAAGGAGAAGATTATAGTGTTTATAATGTGATCTTAGAGACCGCCAGCAATACAAAGAATTGTATGCGGCCGCGCAAAGAGGGTTTAAGTTTTCCCTGCAAAATATAAATTTGCTTAAATTAGAAAATGTAAATGGAATATCGGAAAAATGGAGAGCGAGCCTAGCCGGGTTGGGCGCCAGACTCATAATCTAAGAAGATGCAAAATCAGGGTCAGAAACGGCATAAAATGATAGGAGATCTGGAGGTCGCGGGTTCAAATCCCGCCCCCGGCACCAGCCTTCCGGGTCCAAATCCCTCCACCTCCTTTTAAGTCTGGGAATAATGAGTTTAGCGTGAAGAGCGAGATCTATGATTATGATGAGAGGCTTGAGCGCTACAGGCGGATTATCGCTGGATTCGGGCGTAACGGCGAGGT
>Ga0209080_1000885_pt1 | contig 17049 bp, 20 predicted proteins | sample JNZ110809AmetaG_FD_184123 | JGI IMG/M metagenome (GOLD analysis project Ga0209080, IMG submission 184123) | Hot spring microbial communities from Jinze hot spring, China to study Microbial Dark Matter (Phase II) - JNZ 110809A (SPAdes) (version 3) ...
CCAAAGTATACTGAGGAGGAGCGGGACATGGTTTACGCCACACTAGTCTATATTGCTAGAATTTTAACGGAGAATGGTGTGAATGTGATTATTGACGCAACTGGTAATAGGCGTAGGTACCGTGATGAGGCTAGGAGGTTAATCCAGAGATTTATGGAGGCCTATTTAAAGTGTCCACTTGAAGTCTGTGTTGAGAGGGAGTCTAGGCGTGGCTTGGATTCTTATGGAGCTCCAAGCGGCATATATGCTAAGGCGTTTAGGGGGGAGAGCAAAACGGTCCCCGGTATTGGAGCGCCATATGAGGAGCCATTAAACCCAGAGGTCGCCGTTGACTCAGATAAGCTTAGCCCGGAAGAGTGTGCGGAAAGAATATTGAAAGTAATATTAGATCGCTTTAACCCTATGCCTTAAGTATAAAATAAATATGTTTAAAAAGAGATTAAATTTTAACGTCTGGGGGAACAAATCTTCTAAGTTTTTGGAGCATTTCTAGGCGCTCTCTATCGCCCAGCTTAGCTTTCTCAACAGCCTCTCTTAAAATTTTTATCGACTCATCCATGGCTCTCCTATTAACTGGGTATGGGACTCCATCTTTTCCGCCATATGCAAACGAATATTTGACTGGATCCCTCCAGCTTGGCTTACTCCCGTAGATTATCTCAGCGACGAGTGCAAGGCCCCTAACTGTTGAGGGGCCTATACCCCTAATGCCCAAGAGTTCCTCGTAATTCCTTGGTTGTATCTCATAAGCCCTTTTCAAAGCCTTCCAGTTTATTGATAATGGCATCTTAAGGAACTCTGCAACATACTCTCTATCTTCTTTAGACGCTGGGATCCATTCTTTTAGGGATCTCTGGTATGATGGTCTTATCATGTCGAGTAGTCTTGCAACCCTTTGGGGTCTTTCCTTAGCTAAGTCTACTGAAGTCTTTCTACATTCCTCGCTTTCTTTGGCTGTCATATCTAGGGCAAAGGGGCGCTTAACATCTCCGACTATGGCGCTGTGTGGCTCCACAATGAAGTTTTCAATGCGCTCTGAGAGCCAGTGGTATCTACGTGCAGTTCTATCATTCACGTTCATACCCTGTTGGACAACAGCCCACTCACCATCCTCGGTGACAAAGAAGGCATGGTGGTAGAGCTGGTATCCGGCCTGTATCGCGGAGTTATCAACCTTTGCACTCATCCTACTGGCATACTGTAGATCACTTATCTTTGATGTTGAAAGGTTGAATTTTTCACCGACAGAAACTATTTCTGAGAGGGTTTCTCTAGAGGCTCTCCCCTTGCCCCCGCATACAGCTACTCCCAAGTTAGCTTCCTTGAGGGCTGTCTTTAAAACCCCAGTGACAACCGTCGTTAGCCCAGATGAGTGCCAGTCATATCCCAAAACACAGCCAAATGCCTGGAACCAATGTGGGTCTGAGACTCTTTTGAGAAACTCCTCCCGGCCATACTCATCAATAATAATCGCAGATATCTCCTTCGCCAACCCTATCATGCGCTTAACTAACCATTGGGGGGCCTTGCCATCATGTAAGGGGAGCTCGGCTAAACCAGCTCTTTTCAATGGAAATCACGTTATCCGCCTTAACGGGTAATAATTAACTTTTCCCCCTCCTTAAATCTTTCCTTCTTAACTAATCGGCCCTCATGGTCTATCTCGCCGCGCTTAATCCTTGTAGTAGATATTGGAATATTGTCCTCTGCCAGAACCATATCTATAGCAATTATTTCCAGTGGCTTAAGCCCCCTCCTCACCCTTAAAGTGTTTATTTCTCTTGCCCTGCTCTCCGTCTCCCTACTTACAACTATCGCCTCAATCTCCGGGTTACGTAGGGCTGGCCCATAAGGATCATTTAACGGCACAATCTTAGCCCTCTTTAAAACGCCTAAATCCTTAAGAAAGCGCAAGATTCTTCTAAGCCTAACCCCATAAGGTGCGATTTCATGGTTCTTTCGCAAACTCTTAGCAAACTCGTCTGTAGTTAAACCTATTATAACTCTCTCGCCATAATCAAAGGCCGCCTTCAATAAGAATTTATGTCCTTTATGGAGCTCATCAAACGTCCCGCCTACACCAACTACTCTGAATGATTTTTTAGGGCCTCTACTTTGTTGAGACGCCGTATCAATTCGCTTTAAACTAATCATTCCCATACACCCTAATTTAAACATTCTTTCACTCCTTAGAGGGGTTTAAGCCCGGGAAAGCTCTTAGGCAGCCCCTTATTATTGGGGGGCCGAGGATAACGAGGAATGGAATCTCTGTCGCATATGTCCATATTAGCCAGATTAAGGCGGCGTATAATGGTAGCTTGGAGCCTCCCCCAACGGCTGCTGGGAGGAAAAATACCTGGCTGTAAGCCCAGACAACGAACCCTATGATGGTGCTACCAACCAGTAGACCTATTATTGAAGCTATCCCATAATTCCTCCACTGCGGATAAATATGCCCTATAGTTACCGCTATCACGTAACTCGCTATTGAAAGCCCGAGAAAGAGGATTGCTGCTTCAGGAGAAAACCATGTCAATAGAACATACTCTATGAGAGCGAAGGCCACCATGAGAACCGCGCTTGTTATGGCTATAATATTAGCCCAATCTATCTTCCTTCTGGAGATGCTTCCCAAAATGTAAAAACCCACAAAGTTTGCCGTCACACCAGCGGACAGGCTGAGTAAAGGATCACCATGTATTAACAGATCACTTATAAAAATTCCTATGGCCGCTCCAAGTCCGCCAACCAGCGGACCGAAGAGGTAAGCGAACACTGCAGGTATAACTACCACAGGCCAAAACCTAACTATGCCTATACCTGGAGTTGTTATAGGCGTGAATAAATAGACTATGTACCCGAGAACCCCGTAAAGAACCCCACAGATGGCGCTCGCCGCGAGCTCGATTGTTTTCATATCAACATTAACCTCATTGTTTTTAAAGAAAGATTAAATATATGAATAAATAAGATTTTTTTATGTAAAGTTTAAACATATTTAAACATTCATTATATGAAGCTAATAGAGGAAAACGTGTTACATGGAAGACTTTATTATTGGTCTAGATATTGGTGCGAGTTTAACCAAAATAGTCCTTGTGAATGAGAGACTTGAAATTATTAGGCGCATGGTTCTCCCATCTATGGATCCAAGGGAAACGGCGTTAAGAGCACTTAACAATCTTTTTAGTACCATTGACTCAGAGGATAGAGCTAAAGTGAGGATGACTCTATCTACTGGTGGAAGATCAAGATTCCTAGGCAATGAGATCCTTGGTATACCCATTATGAGGGTCGATGAGATAAAGGCTATTGGGTTCGGCGGGCTAACTCTTTCCGGAAGGAATAACTGCTTAGTTGTTAGTGCTGGAACTGGCACGGCTCTAGTAGCTGTATATGATGGTGGGCGTGCTATAAGACATGTTGGCGGCACTGGTGTTGGAGGAGGAACAATCCTAGGCCTATCTCGTAGGATGATTGGTGTATACGATTTTAAAGTTTTGGAGGAGATGGCTTTAAGGGGTGATCCAAGTAAAGTGGATCTGACTATTAATGATATAGTCGGCGGCTCAATTGGCATCCTACCAGCAAATGTAACAGCCTCAAACTTTGGGAAGATTTTAGGCGAGGCGAGCGCCGAGGACGTAGCAGCTGGCATATTTAACATGGTTTCACAGACAATAGCCGTCGTCGCGGTAATGGCTGCAAAGGCGTATAATTTAGAGGATAACGTGGTAGTTACAGGGATGCTCGCTAAAAGCAGGTTGATTTCAAGGATTATACGGGAGACTACGGATTTATTCTCTGTTAACGTAATAATCCCGGATAACTGTGAGCTCGCAGGCGCAATTGGAGCAATCGCTGTGTACCTCAAAGAGAAGGGTGAAAGTGATAGTAAAATTTAATTAGCGGGGTAATCTGATATATCAGTGCCTTCTATTCGAGGTGCCTTGCCTTGCCCATAGATCCGATACTTGAGAGGAAAGCAAATGTAATCATTGAGCTTAGGAACTATAAGGTTCTGGGTAGGGAGGAGAGTGAGGAGGGCGTTTACACTCTCGTTGAGGATAGAGAGGGGAAGAAGGTTCTCATATGGACTGCCTCTATCTCGGATATAGGCATTAAGCATGTGAATAATATGGCGAAGTATATGAGGGAGAAGGGGGCTGAGGGCGGCATAATAGTGAGCAACAAATATTCACAGTCTGCTAAGACACAGGCGAGGAAGGAGAATATCGAGTTAATCCCACAGGACTTCCCCTCATTCAACATATTCAAACATTACCTGGTTCCGAGACATGAAATCCTGTCGCCTGAGGAGAAACAGGCCCTGTTAGAAAGGTACCGCATAGAGCCATGGAAGCTGCCGCGCATAAAGGCATCGGATCCAGCTGTACGCTTAATTGGGGCTAAGCCCGGGGACATAATCAAGATAGTTAGGCGGAGCCCAACTGCTGGGGAGAGCATATATTATCGGTATGTTGTTGAAGGTTGATGGGTCTAAATTCCTTTAAGGGCTCGGATTATATCCTCTGTTCTCCTAACCCCCAGCTCCGTTATCCTATATTCCCCCTCAGAGACCCTTTCAACTAGACCCCCCTCAATGAGCTTTGGTAGTTCATTAGTTATGGTTTTCTTAGCTTTACCGGTCAGCCTCGAGAGTTCAGTAACGGATAATGTATCTTTGTTGAGTTTCCCAATCCTATAGCCGACATAAGCTCCCAGAAGAGCCAAGCACACGGCATTTCTCGCAGACAACTCTACACCCAGTTTTATTATCGGCCCACTAGAGGATATCTCAATTAGGCCGGATAAATCGCCCATAATTTTTGCTAGGTCCGGCGTATATGTAATTCTCCTCAGCAGCTCTATATTTGGGCAAGCCTGTGATATAAAGCGCAATAATGTCTCAAAGACCTGCTCAGAGCTCCCTTCAAAATCCACCTTTATATCGCCGACCTCCAAATGAACTTTGACTGCACCCTTTCCGCTCAACCCCTATCCTCCTCACCCCTAATCTTTGGTAATACTTCGTCGAGAAAGAACTTTAACCCGAGTGTTGTCACTTTATACTCGCCACGTCCAACCCTCTCAACGAGCCCCATATCAGTTAATTCACTGAGGCGGGCTGCAACAGTTCCACCTTTACATCCCGTAGCGGCGGTTAAGTCGGCTACTGAGAGGGAGTCCTTCTCCAGGCGGCCAATCCTATAGCCGACATACGCCTTAACCAGGCTAACTAGTATGGCGTTTCTATCGCCGCCAAGCTTGCTTCTTGGAACAGTTATAACGGGTCCCTCCGGCGTAATGGCTATTATTCCCTTAACATTCCTCAGGAGTTCCTCTATATCTATTGATAGGGTTAGCTGTGTAGCGAGGTCATATGCTGGCAGAACCCTACTGATGAAGCTTAGGAGCGCCCTTATAACCTCATCCGGCCTTCCAGTGAATTTCGCCTCAATATCCTTATACCTCACGGTTAAATCTAAATTTTCCCCTCTCTCCCCCATTTTCTCCACAAATCCCCTTCTACAATAATCTTTCAAAAATATATATCCGGGATTTTGTATCTAAAAGATTTTGCCAGACTAGTGCTGGCCTCTCTAGTGAAAAAGATATATTTTTGGAGGAGAGAATCTTCTAGTGTGAATATTATTTCATTTAGAAATGGTAGTTGAGGGCTAGAAGATGAGTTCTTCGAAGTTTCTCCCCAGGCGCTTAAGCTTCCCAAAGATATGTGAAGTGCTGGTTGGATATTTAAATGCTGGGGCGGATAAAGAGTATGTTAATGTAAGCAATGTTGCTGACAAGACTACAGTCACTCTATATAACATAAGCCGTAACAACAACTTCTTTAAGAGCTGGGGCTTTATAGAGGAGAGTGAAAAAGAGCAGGGAAAATATAAGCTGACTAAGGAGGCAGCCGAGTTTGCATACGCTTATAAAATAGACCCGGATGGTAGCAAAACTAGGCTTCTCTTAAGAAACATTCTCTCGAAGGATGAGGTTTTGGTTGAGTTCGTTAAGCGGGTAAAGAGTGAGGGTATGGATAGGGAAGCGGCATTAATAGATTTGCCGAGGGTTGTGGGAGACCTAAGAGCCGATAAGGTTGGGCTGAACGCCTTCCTAGATTTGATAGCATATGCCTTCGAAATAGACTGGCTAACAACTCCAGTAAAGAAAGTGGCTAAGTCGGTGAGGAGAACAGCTGCGTTAGAGGTTAAAGTTGCTAAGCCACATGTTAAGAAGGCTGAGGTTAAGGCGCCACCAATATTTCAGGCTCTCCCAGAGCCCAGAACTAACATAACGATAAACCTGACGATCACCCCTGAAACTACCCCATCGATGCTGAAGGAGTATATTAGGGCTATGTTAGAGGCGTATGAAGAGTATGTGCGGAGTAGGGCTGGGGAGGGAGAATAAAACTGTTTACGCTATTTTTCTTATTCTCGGCAAAACATCCTCCTCAATCCACCGCTCACCCTTAGGCGTTAGTGCCCACTTAGGCTCCCTTGGAGAGGGCTTAAAGACTAAGCCCTTTTTAAGCATCTCATTTAATCTTGAGGAGGGTTGAATAGGTATTCCAGAATATTTTAAAAGGCGCTCTATATGAGAGGGCCTGAGATATTTATCCTTTGAGAAGTATAGAATGAGGCCAATAGCTTCACAATGTGTGACGCAACTTGGATCCTTCAGCAACAATATGGGCCCTTCATCAGTATATTTCACAATACTGTTGAATTTCTCCTGTTTATTCCCCTCACCCATAGTAATTTTTTCTGAAAGGAGGGATTCTAAATTGCTGAAGAAGTTTTCGGGCAATCTTTCCAAGGTTTCAAGGAGCTCGTTTGGCGTTGCCCCCTCAATTATTACTTTACCGAAAGGCATATTTATCTCAGCTTGAATCTTCCCCACAGAACATCACTAATATTTTTGCTATATTAAATGGCTTAATAACATTTATGACAAAAATATGGCAATTTATTTTGGGCTATTTTGACGCTATTTTCTCAGAGATTTTCTCTTTGAGAATTCTGCTGACTACATCTGGTTTAACCCTACCCCTGAGTTCTCTCATGATGGCGCCCATTAATGCGCCGAATGCGCCTAGACCCTTCTCCGTTATGAGAGCATTATTCCTGCTAACATATTCTTCCACAATTTTATGGAGCTCCTCCTCTGGCATCATCATTAAACCGAGCTCCTTCACCGCATCCATTGGGTCAGCTCCCTCGTGGGTGGTGAGCCACTTGAGTATTTCTGGTATAGCCTCCTTAGTGGTCTTCTCCTGCCCAACAAGCCTAAATGTCTCAATTATCTGCTCGTCTGTTAACGCGTTAACGTTAAAGCCATCACGCTTAAGAGCCTTGAGGGTCTCGGTGAGGACTGTGGCTACAACTGTTGGTGTGACTCCAGTCTCCTTAACAATCACTTCAAAGAGATCATCATACTCCGTGTCCAGTAACTGCCTAGCGAGCTTCTCATTTATATTATAGGATTTTATGAGCTCTCTAACCCTCTCCTCCAAGGGTCTCGGCAGCTGGGCCCTAACCCTCTCTATAAATTCCTTAGTCACCTTTACTGGCGGTATATCCGTTTCCGGGTACATTCTAGCAGCCCCAGGTCTGGGTCTCATGTACCTAGTTGTCCCATCAGGGTTTGCGGCGCGCGTTTCCTCAGGAACCCCCCTAAGCGCCTCCCTCGCCCTTTCAACAACCGCCCTTAAGGCATCCCTGGCATTCTCAGCTCCACCAGCTACGAGGACGATTGCGTCCTCCTCAGCTGCATTCACCATTCTCCTGAGTTCAGCCACCTCCTCATCTGTAACGCCATAGGATTTTATCTCATCGGTATGTATTATCCCACCAACTCTGCCCCAGAACTTCGCCCTATCAGCCAATTCCCCGCCGAATCTCAGTCCCGGAATAAGCTCGGAGCCAAGTAAGCCAGCGAACTTCGGCAGCTTCACAGCCAATATTATCTCGCCTCTGTTTATCGCATTCCTGAGAACGCGGCACTTAGTCCCTCTGAAAACCGGTGTTACATCAATAAAGTCCTCTCGGATATCTTCCTCCCTCAGCCCACGTCTCCTCAATTCATCCCGCATTTTAAGCAGGTTTAGCTGACGTTGAACCTCATATTCAACAACCTTTGATATAAGCTCGAGCTCCTGGACGCCTTTTATCTCTACTAGGGCTCCATCTCTAATTGAGATGTTCAGATCTTGCCTTATTGTTCCTATCCCACGCCTAACCCTTTTAGTCGCCCTCAATATCTTCCCTATGGCCAAGGCAACCTTTTCGGCTTCTCCTGGACTATTTATCACTGGTCCGGTCGCCACTTCGATGAGGGGTATGCCAAGCCTATCAATCCTATATATAACGGTGAGGCCTTCCTCCCCAATTTTCCTAGCGGCATCCTCCTCGAGGCTCACGTGCTCTATCGGTATCTCCTTCCCATCAACTGTTATTGAACCATTTAATGCTACAACACAAGTCCTTTGGAAGCCCGTTGTGTTCGAGCCGTCTATCACAATTTTGCGCATAACATATATCTCATCCACGGGCTTCGCTCCCATCATGAGGGCAACCATTAAGGCTGTCTCTAACGCCTCATTATTAAGGTCATGGGGAGGCTCCTCATCCATCTCCACTAGACATGACGTCTCGGTATCCGCCTCATATAGAATTCTTACACCCTTCTGGAACTCAAAGTATGCCGCCGGATCTACTTGACCAAGTTCGCTTTGGGTTGGTCTAAGTCTCCGGAGGAACGTTATCTCCGGCTCGCATTTGAATAGCTCTGGTCTACAGCTGCAGAAGAGCTTCTCGCGAGTTGCCAGTTGCTGGTGTATCTCTAAGCCAACCTTAAGCCCAATCTCCCTATAATCAACATTCAACTTCCCGGAGCCCTCCCGGGTACCGTTTTTGGAGGTTCAATATATTCGACTGTTCTAAGTGAGAGTTCCCCGGCAATATTAGTTAATAAGAGCTTCTTAACCTCTTCTGGATCATTTGTTTGGGCTAGACACCACATCATCTTCACAAGGGCGGTCTCAGCTAGCATATCGCTTAGCGGCACAACACCTATTGCCAATAAGTCTCTGCCAGTAGAGTAAACGTTCATGTTAACGCGCCCCCAGATGCATTGGGATGTCATCGCCACAACCACGCCGCTCTCAACAGCTCTCTTAATGGCTGGGAAAAGCTCCCTGCAGACATGCCCTAGACCGGTCCCCTCAAAGACTATGCCCCTATACCCCCTAGAGACATACCAGTCGATAACCTCAGGGTTTAGACCTGGATAATGCTTTATCAGCGCAACCCTCTCATCAAACTTAGGCTTAAGAGTAAACTCCCTATTAGGGTCCCTTGGGCGGTACTCGTCTGTCAGCATAATTATCTTATCTCCAACTATTCTTGCCAGAGGCTTAGCGTTTATAGACTTAAAGGCATCCCTCCTACTGGTATGACACTTCCTTACCCTCGTCCCCCTATGTAGGACTATTGATTCATCTGAGGGTGTTTCATGCATCGCCACGGAGACCTCTGCAAATGGGGCCCTTGAGGCCGCTAGAACAGCCCCTATGAGGTTTAGAGCCGCATCTGAGCTGGGTCTATCCCCAGATCGCTGCGCCCCAACAAGGATAACTGGAACTGGCAGGTTCTGGAGGGCGAAGCTTAATGCCGCAGCCGAGTAGCCCATTGTATCCGTTCCATGGGCCACAACAACCCCTTGAACCCCACCCCTAACGTGTCTAGCAACAGCCTCAGCCATTGCAGACCAATGCCTCGGAGTCATATCCTCACTAAAAATGTTAAATAATATTTCTGTGTCTATGACCGCTATCTCAGCCAGCTCTGGGATAACGCTATATAGGTCGCTTGCCGACATAACTGGTCTGACGGCACCGGTCCTATAATCAACGCGGCTGGCTATAGTTCCACCAGTACCTATTATCGAAACCCTCGGTAGACCAGGCCTCTGCTCCGGTGGTGGGGGTGGGACGAAGGCTGGCTTCGCCTCAGGTCCAAGCCGAATAACCTTCGTTGATGGTGAAACTTCGATTCCCACATTATATCCAGACCTAATTTTTATCACGATGTGCCTATCATCGCTGTACTCGAACCTTGGAATCAAAACCCCCTCCAAAGTCATGTCATCCCTAACTATGCGTATTAGGTCGCCTATCCCAGCCCCGGCTTCAAGCAGTAGCTTAAGGGCCAAACCCTTATATCCTGGTAGTTCACCATTCAACCCTATTTGCCCCCCACATAACAAATCATTGCTAAGATAAATAGGTGAGGACTAGACCATCCACTAGCACATATATTGTAAGAGGAGGCTTTCAGAGTATATTTGTTTACCGGGATTGGGGATGCGGCCCCTACTTCTGAATAACCTTATATACTTTATCTCCTTCCCTGACCCTCTGATTAACCTTTAGCCCAATACTCTGCCCACTATGCGCGACACTAACATTTTTATGTTCTATCTGCATTGACTCAACTGTCTGCTCGAAGTTTGTTGTGGTTCCCTTTATGATGATCCTATCCCCAACCGACAGCGTATCAGTTAAGCTGACTACAGCAACGCCTATCTTAGTGTAATAGTGGGTTACCCTGCCAACTTCCTTTAATTCTTTCTCGGACATGCTTGTCACCAAATAAAATTATAATTATGGGGCTAAGTATATTTAAGCCAAAAAATTGTAAGGGGAGAGTTAAACAATTATTTCCTTAAGCTCCTCTATATTGGCACCAAGTTCCTTAGCCCTCTTAACGAGCTCTATAATGTCGGCCTTAATCTTCTTTATCTCCTCCTCCTTTGACAGATAAATTGTAAATGTCTCCAGCGGCCTTATCTCCATCAACTCCATTGTTGCTGAGAGAGGTATGAACTCGCCGCGCGGCCCACTCTCATAACTTATTATGAGCCTAGCTGGCTTATCAGTAGCGCCGCGCTTATTAACCTCTTCAACAATCTTAGAGGCTAAGTCAACCCAGGCCTTCTTATTCCCCTCCTTAACATCCGCTGGGAGTTCCTTAGTGTAGAAAATTGAATAAAACCATCTTTTAGCCCTGAAGAGTGCTCCTCTACTCGTAGGCGTGATCCTAAACCTCTGAGTGGGCATAATATTACCCAAAGACAATATATTATGTATATGGCATATAAGCGTATCGAGCGAGTAAGCATTAGCGTTTAAACTGAGCTTAAAACATGCTTATTGTAGAGCAATGGGCTAGAATTATTGGCTCTTAGAGTGCTTAAAAGCTAGCTGAGGGATTGAGGGCTTGAGTGAGAAGACAACTAGGTTTATTAAACCAGCTTCCACTATTGATTCCCCAGTAGGCTTTGGAGCTCCTCAAGTATATCCGCTAGTTTTGGGGTGTCGAAGAACCTCCTTTTAGTCAATTCGTTTGTGGCGGCCATATACATCTGGCTTATTAGAGATTTCAGCCTTGGATTGAGACTCGGCGGCTTAGACTTAACGAGCTCTCTCCAATTCTCTATCCCCTTCTCCCTCGCCCTCCTCTTAGCCTCCTCAACCTCCTTAGCCCAGTCTGTCCGCCTATAATACATTCTAGCAACCTCCTTACTCACATGAAGCCCCCTATAAGTGAACCTACATTCATCCAATGTGCCCACCACATCAACGACCATGAGCCGCCTTTCAGGGTCAAACGCCAGCTCTATCTTCCCATCCTCATTCACTAAACCAGCCCCCTCAGCTATCTCAGTAATAGTTTCATTAACCTTTAGGAGCAGAATCTTAACTTCCTCAATCTCCTCAATGGTCAAGCCCGCAATCTCCTTAGCCTCCCTCCAAGTAATATATCTATCACTCTCCTCAAGCTTTGTACTAACATCAAATATTGGCTTTGGAAGCCTCTCACCAGGCTTAGGCATATGATCTAAGCCCAAATCTTCCAGTGTTATAAGCCCCTGTTCAAGTCTCTTAAAGACTGATGAGCCCTCAGGCAGACCATTTCTATAAATTATCTCTAGGGGAAGGAGGTAATTTCTTAGTTCAGGGGTGAAAATACTGTAGTCATACTTCAGTCTCCCATTTTCCACATAAGCTTTAGGCCTATAAACGTTTACTAGGTTTATCTCCATAATATTTGTAGGCTCCTCGATTTCATCAAAGTGAAGGACCCGCCCGTGGGAGTCCACCAAACCGCGGTAGTGAGTTCTTATCCCTCTCTCCTCAAGCCTCTCGAAACAATATGCCCCCATGAGACATAAGGATGCACCCTTTCTCTCTATATGATCAGGCATCTCCCCCCAGTCGAAAACAGAATAACGATCTGAAAAGTGAAATCGAGCCACGCCCATGGAATCACGAGTGGGCTTCTTAATGACAACTAAATCTTTAACACTACCCACATACATCCACCAATATTATTAATCCACTTATAATTTTTGGCTTGAATAAAACTTTCTATCATAACTGGCTCCATTTCCCCACAACAAAACAATGTCTTCGTGTCTTTAATAGTAAAATTAATATTTTATGAGCTGAGATAAGCCAGTTATTAGAAACATGGTGAATTGGTCAAAATGATGTCGGGTGAGAATATCGGAAACCCATTAGAGCTATTGAAGGATAAAATGGATGGCGAGAATTATAAGAAGCTATGCGCCATAAGAGACATAAGAGTACATAAGTTTATTGCTGAGGCGGCAGAGCTCTGCCGCCCAAAGGACATATTTATATGCAGTGATACACCGGACGAGATAGCATACATTAAACATATGGCCATCGCAAGCGGGGAGGAGAGCGCAGCCCTACTGACCCCGGGACACACTTTTCATTTCGATGGAATATATGACCAGGCGAGGGATAGGGAAGTAACAAAGTTCCTCGTTCCTAAGGGCGATAGGCTGAGCCCAGCGATTAAGCAGATTGATAGGGATGAGGGCTTAATGGAGATCTTCAGTCTCCTCAAGGACTCCATGGTGGACAGAACCATGATTGTACGCTTCCTGACGCTGGGTCCACAAAACTCGATCTTTACGATACCATGCATGGAGTGCACAGATTCATGGTATGTGGCCCACGCAGTAAGCTTACTCTATCGGAAGGGCTATGAAACCTTCCTTAAACTGACACCCGATATGGAATTCTTTAAGACTCTCCACTCCTGCGGAAAGGTTGATGAGCGAAAGATAAGCGTGGAGCATGAGAAAAAGCGTATCTACATAGACTACGTGACGAACACCGTCTACAGTGTTAATACTCAGTACGCTGGGAACTCAATTGGCTTTAAGAAGCATGCATTAAGGCTAGCCATTAGGAAGGCTCATAGGGAAGGGTGGCTCGCGGAGCACTTCATGATAATGGGGGTTCACGGGCCAGGAGGGAGAAAAACGTATGTGGCAGGCGCATTCCCAAGTGGCTGCGGGAAAACCTCTACAGCAATGCTGCCTGGAGAGACCATATTGGCCGATGACATAGCCTACCTACGCAATATTAATGGCGTATGCAGGGCAGTAAACCCAGAGGCTGGAATATTCGGGATTCTAAGGGACATTAACCCAAGGGATCAGCCACTGCTCTACCAGGTTTTAGTAAGCCCAAATGAAATAATCTTCACAAACGTATTGGTTAAGGATGCGAGACCTTGGTGGATTGGAATGGGATGCAACCTTCCAGACGAGGGCATAAACTTCTCTGGAAGGTGGTGGAGAGGTAAGAGGGGACCAGATGGAAAAGAGATCCCGCCAGCCAGCGATAACGCCCGTTATATAATATCCCTCAAGGCTCTCTCGAACTGTGACCCAGAGCTAGATAATCCATTAGGGGTTGAGATAGGCGCCATCATTTATGGAGGGCGGGACTACAGGGCTTATGTACCAATACAGCAGGGGTATAGCTGGGAGCATGGAGTAATATGTTATGGAGCAGCTCTTGAGACGGAGACAACATTTGCAATCACTGAGGTGGGTAAATATGAGATCAACGTGATGGCAAACCAGGACTTCATCTCTATTTCACTTGGCCAGTACATTAAGAATTATCTAGAGTTCGGTAAAAAGCTCAGGAAGCAACCGCTCATCTTCGGGGCAAATTATTTCCTGCGTGACCTAAAGACTGGTGAGTTCCTAAATAGCCCACTAGACAAGCACGTCTGGATAAAGTGGATTGAACTGCGCGTGCATGGTGATGTCGGCGCAATAAAGACGCCAACGGGCCTAATCCCGAAATATGAGGATCTTGCAGAGCTATTTAAGCAGGTTTTAAACAAGAAGTATACTGTGGAGGATTATAGGAGACAGTTCACGATAAGGGTTCCAGAGAACTTAAGCAAGATTAGACGTGTAAGGGAGTTCTGGTCGACACAAGTTACAGACACCCCAAATGAAGTGTTTGAGATACTGGATGAGCAGGCTGAGCGCCTAATTAAGGCCAGAAATCTTTACGGCGACTATATACCCCCAGATAAATTCGAGAAAGAATAATTTATGGCAGTATGCCAGAATATAAAAAACTTAAATATCTATAATGAGGTTTTTAGATAAATGTGGTTGGGGGTAAACCTTGAGTAGGGTCGTTTTTATGCTCCTTCTTAATGACGTTTTAAGTAGAAGCGGTCTTAGAATTAAATTAAGTGATCTTGAGAAGAATCAGCTCTACGGGGAGGTTTTGAACCACTTTGGATTAATCGGAGGATTAAATGTCTGCGAGGCTCTCGAAAAGGCTTGGCAGGATCCCTACATGAAGAGTAAGATTGAAGATTTTATCTTAGCATGGCTCAGAAAAAGGGTTAAAAAGGTAAGGGGCGAGTATAGAACTGGAATAATTTAATATTTCTCGGGAATTCCAGACTAGACGTATCACTATTAGATTAATTTTATGGAGAGAAGAAGAACTAAGTTTATATTCCAGTTACCCTGGATTCCTATTATTAATCGGCTCATAGATCAGCTTCGAGGGAGATCATGAAAAATCCCATGAAACGTGAAAAGCCTGTCTTAAACGGAGATAAAAATTTTAGAGATATATTAGAAGAGTTCAAAATTTTTGCTAACAACCTAATTCCAATAAACCCTGAGCAAGCTGAATGGATATGCTATGAAATTGAGAGAATACTTAAAGAGAACCCTAATCTGGAAGTAAAGCTTAGGGAGCTACGTAAATCTGATGAGGATTGGTTTACCAGGCAATTAACCCGAACTCGTATTAAGGCGAAAGAAAGGAAGGAGAAAACGGGTAATAAGCGTCGAAGATCTAGTTATGGTTCTATAAAGAACATTATGTGAACCGAGGTGAAACTTTATGAGTTATCTGGAGGTTAAGGGGCAGAGAGAAATCCTCTGCAGGATTCCCTATGACTCAGACCTTTTACTGGCATTAAAGGATCTTGCGAGGAGACTTGATATAAAGACTGGAGTGTTTATGCTGTTGGGGGCATTAAAGAATGCAACACTACTGTACTATGTGCAGAGCGAAAAGAAGTATACGAAGATAACACTTGACTTCCCATTGGAATTAGTCTCTGGTTTTGGGAATATTGCTATGATGAATGATGATTTAATGGTGCATGCTCATGTAGTGCTTGCGGATAAAGAAGGAAGATGCTATGGGGGGCATCTGGCAGAGGGCTCAAAAGTATTTTCATGCGAAGCCTACATAAAAGAGCTATCACCAACAGTATATAGAAGATATGACCAGCTTACAGGCCTAAATCTTTTTGACATATAATTTGTTCTAGGAAAAATGGGCGAAAATATCATGGAAAGCTAAATTGACTTTGACTACTTATACTTGATTAGGAATTTCAGTTTTTCTAGGAATTCTTGTGGGTTGCTTGGGCTTATAATATATTTTGTGCCCTGCTTCATCTCTATTAAGATCATTTTGTCTCGATCCGTCACATACATCCATACCTTGCCTAGGTCTCCAATGTAGAATAGTCCGAAGAAGCCATATAAGCCTCCACTCGCGCCAAGTCTAAAAACTCTCCAAGTCCATGAAATTCTTCTAACGCTGGATATTTCACTATAGGGTATCAGAATGCTCCTCAAATGCCTTTTAATCAGAACCCCATTTGTTGTGAGTATGAAGCTTCTAGGCGAAAATAAGTAGGGAAGAACAATAATCAAAAAATAAAGTGCAATTAATGATAGAAAAACTGTAAACCCTATTGGGCTTCCCTCGCTCAGCATGAAGTATGAGAGCCACACGAAGAGAACCAGCAGCCCAATTATAATTGTACCAGTCACAGCCCTAGCCAAACGATCATATGGAGCACCAAACTTATACGCCACCAAATGCGGGCTCACCCCTACAGTAGGCCTAAATCTCTAAGATTAGGCTTAACCTACTATAATTTTTTGTTTGCTGCTCTCAGACGATAAACGATATTACCAAGAGTAAAAAATTTTAGTGATCATGGATACCGTATCTGTGGGTTGAGAGGCCGTTTCTCAGGAAGACCTTCGTTAAGTTTCTGATAGCCTTCGTGGTTATTCTGGTTCTGTTGCTGCTGCTAGTTTCACTCTGAATCGTCTTTTCACTTGTCTCCTTCATAGTCTATTACTTCAATAAGAGGGCATTCACATATTACATAACTGACAAGTCCGTTAGAGTTGAGAAGCCCTGGATTCTCGGGGGATATGCTGGGGAGCTCTAACAACAAAGGAAGAATATGAGAAAACGATGAACCAGTAATTTATGATGAAGCATTTGTGCCGGAGGCAAGGAAATGTAGAGAATTCCTTCTTAGAATTGCTCTTAGCGAGATTGAAGCATATACATCACTTATCACGTGGGATGAATTCACGTGGATAGTTAAGAAGATTATGGGAGATGAGTTATCAGTAGAGTATGGCAGGAAATTTCTTAGGTTTCCAAATTTAAGGTTTCTTGGGGAGTTGCGGAAGAGGGCTACTAGGCTCAGGAAGGGGCAGCTCATCGTCCATCACCCAATGCTCTTCGCCCCAATAATAGTTGAGTTTCCACCCCCACCACATGTGATTAGCCTTGTCGCTTAACAGCTTCCTCAGAGGGCTGGGTGCAGCACCGGCCCTTCAGGTTCCTGC
>Ga0209080_1000890_pt1 | contig 16926 bp, 10 predicted proteins | sample JNZ110809AmetaG_FD_184123 | JGI IMG/M metagenome (GOLD analysis project Ga0209080, IMG submission 184123) | Hot spring microbial communities from Jinze hot spring, China to study Microbial Dark Matter (Phase II) - JNZ 110809A (SPAdes) (version 3) ...
TTGCCCCGCTTATCTGTGCTTCAACCACTTCCTTAGCTTTGGAGAGCGCCTCATTGAGCTTACTTGTGTCCTTTCCGCCAGCCTGCGCGAAGTCAGCCCTGCCGCCGCCACCGCCGCCAGTAATGCTTGCGACTTGGCGGAGCAGTTCACCTGCGTGGACGCCATGAGCCTTTGCCTCGGGGCTCACCTTTGCCACAAACAAGATGCGGTTGCCAACGACACTCGCAAGCACGGCGACACCACATGGCAATCTTGCGACCAAGGCGTCGGCAAGTTGACCGAGTGCCGTCGCCGACATGTTTGGGACTTCCTTAGCTATCAGCTTCACGCTGCCGACCGTGACTGCCTCTTTGAGCAGCTCATCAACATGCGCGGCTGCAGCCCTCGCCTCAAGCTGTTCAATGCGCCTTTGCAATGTGCGCCTCTCCTCAAGCAGTGCCGCTATGCCCTCCCTCAATCTGTCCTGTGGTGTATCAAGCATTTCGGAGATGTCGCTGAGCAGCTTCTCCCTCTGGCGCACCCACCTTAGCGCCTCAAATCCAGTCAGCGCCTCAATCCGCCTGACATTCGCTGCGACGCTCACCTCGCTAATCACCTTGAGGAAGCCGACTTGTGATGTTCGGTCAAGGTGCGTCCCGCCACACAGTTCCATGCTGACATCGCCTATGCGCACAACCCTGACCCTCTCACCATACTTCTCACCGAACAGCGCCAATGCGCCCATTTGCTTTGCCTCTTGCAAGCCAGCCTCAAATGCCTCAACTCGTATGTCGCTGAGCACAAGCTCGTTGACGAACGCCTCAACTCGCTCAATCTCTTCATCGGTGAGCGCCTGCCCGTGCGTGAAGTCAAAGCGAAGCCTATCTGGTGCAACGAGTGAGCCAGCCTGACGGGCATGCTCGCCCAAGACTTTGCGCAATGCGGCATGGAGCAAGTGAGTGGCAGTGTGAGCCCGCCTTATCGCGTTCCTTCTTGGCTCATCAACGATTGCATTGACGGTCATGCCCTCGGTGAGCACGCCCCTTTTGACTTCAACCTTGTGCGCTATGACATCGCCACGCCATTGCGCATCCGTCACCTCAACTTCAATCAAGCCATCGTCGTCTTTGAGCCAGCCGACATCTGCCACTTGCCCGCCAGCCTCGGCATAAAATGGCGTCCTGTCCAAAGCCACCCACACATCGCCATCAACCTGCCTTACGGCGACAACCTTTGCCCTCTCCCTCGTCGTCTCATACCCAACAAACTCCGTCGGAGGAACGCCCTCAAACTCTTCGGCGCTTTCAACCCTGAATGCGCTCCTCGCCCTTGCGAGTTCCCTTTGCCTCTCAAGCGCCGCATTGAACCCATCAATGTCAACATCAAAGCCCCTTGAGCGGGCTATCTCCTCGGTCAGCTCAATTGGGAAGCCGTAGGTGTCATAGAGCCTGAATGCGTCCTCTCCAGATATGACAAGCTCACCGGCTTCTGATTGGCGTTCAATTATCTCTTCAAGCATTTGCAAGCCGCGCTCCATCGTCTCAGAGAAGCGCTCCTCCTCACGCCGAATCACAGCCTCAATCAAGTTCACCTGCTCGGCGACCTCGGGATATGGTTCCTTCATGATGTCGGCGTAGACTTGGGCGAGCTTGTGCACGAACTCGCCCTCTATGCCGAGTCTCTTACCGTGAATGTAAGCGCGCCTTATGAAGCGCCTGAGGACATACCCACGCCCTTCGTTTGATGGCGCTACGCCGTCGGAGATGACGAATGTGGCAGCACGCGCGTGGTCGGCAATTATCCTTATGGCTGCATCCACTTCGGCATCCTCGCCATAGCGATATGCACCACCGAGCATTTCAACGATGCGCTCTATTGCAGCCCAAAAGAGGTCAGTCTCAAAGACTGTCACCTTGCCCTGCATGACCGCAGCAAGCCTCTCAAGACCCATGCCGGTGTCAATGCACGGCTTTGGTAGCGGCACCAGTGTGCCGTCACGCTGCTGGTCATACTGTTGGAAGACCAAGTTCCAAAGCTCGCCCCATCGGTCACAGTCGCATCCCGGCTTGCAATCCACCTTCCCGCAGCCATACTCAACTCCCCTGTCGTAATGAATTTCGGTGCAAGGACCACAAGGTCCCTCATCTCCGACTGGACCCCACCAATTGTCAGACTTGCCCAACCTGACGATGCGCTCCTCTGGCAAGCCGACATCCCTTTCCCAAATCTCAAACGCCTCATCATCCTCAAGGTAGACAGAGACCCAAAGGCGCTCACTCGGTATTCGCAAGACATCGGTTAGCAATTCCCACGCCCAAAGGATGGCTTCTCGCTTGAAGTAGTCGCCGAATGAGAAGTTGCCGAGCATCTCAAAGAAAGTTAGGTGGCGCCATGTGTATCCGACCCTGTCAATGTCTCCTGTGCGCGTGCACTTTTGGCATGTTGAGATGCGTGGGTGCGGTGGTTTTCTCTCACCCTTGAAATAGGGCACAAGTGGCTGCATGCCTGCGCTCGTGAAAAGTGTTGATGGGTCATCGGGTATCAGTGGATAGCTCGGCAGGACAAGGTGTCCCCTGCGAGCGAAGAAGTCAAGGAAGATGGCTCTCAACTCATGCCCCGTCACCTTGGCATCACCCCGTTGCGCAGCTCTCTGGCTTTGGGAGATGCAACATCAGCTTGCATGCGGCAAGTTTAATTTGGCGACATCAAAAGGAAAACACTGCGACAGCAGCATTGAATGTCGCATCACCATTTATGATGCCACTGACATATGTCAGTGGCGGGATGGGAAGGGACATGTGCGCTAAATTCGTTCAGTTGAGGTGCTGACAAGTATGCCTCACCCCGATGTGAAAATAAAGCCGCTTGAGGAGGCAGCCAAAATAGCCAACCAGCTAAAGGCATGCGGCAAGCGCATCGTCTTCACCAACGGTTGCTTTGACATACTCCATCGCGGTCATGTTGAGTATTTGTTCCGAGCTAAGTCGCTCGGCGATGTTTTGATCGTCGGCGTTAACAGTGACAGCTCGGTGAGGCAGCTCAAGGGTGAGGGAAGACCAATCCTTGATGAGCGGACGAGGGCTTACCTCATCGCGAGCCTTTCATGCGTTGATTTTGTCTTCGTGTTTGATGAGCTTCGCCCGCACCGCGCCATATCGCTCATAAAGCCGCATGTGCATGTCAAAGGTGGCGACTACACCGAGGCTGAGCTCCCCGAAGCGCCACTCGTCAAATCTTATGGCGGTGAGGTAGTCATACTGCCGCTGATTGAAAGCGAGTCAACGACGCAAATCGTTGAGAGGATAAAGCGCGGCATTGCGGCAACTGCCGTTAAGTTGTCGGCGGGGATTAGAGCCATCGGCGTCATACCGGCACGATATGCCTCAACGAGGTTTGAGGGAAAGGTCATCATGCCAATAGCTGGCAAGCCGATGATACAGCATGTTTACGAGAGGGCGATAAAGGCAAGGCGCCTCTGCAGGGTCATCATCGCAACGGATGATGAGCGTGTTTCAAATGTTGCGCGTTCATTTGGCGCGGATGTATGGATGACTTCGCCGGCTCATCCATCTGGCACGGATAGGGTCGCTGAGGTGGCTGCGAGTTTGGATTGCGATGTCGTTGTGAACATACAGGGCGATGAGCCACTCCTTGACCCTGAGGCAGTTGATGCAACCATTGAACCGTTTGAGCGTGATGACAAGCTGCAAATGGCGACTCTGGCGACGCCCATACGGCAGGTTGAGGATTACCTTAACCCGAATGTCGTTAAGGTGGTCGTTGATTTGCAGAGCCGTGCGCTATACTTCTCACGCTCACCGATACCATTCTTCAGACCGAGCGGTAAAATGCCGTCTGCTGTGCAATTCAACTTGCCGAGTGAAAGGCAGGCAAAGGTGCTTCGGCACATCGGCTTGTATGCCTTCAGGCGCGAGTTCCTCCTTGAGTTTTCATCTTGGCATAGGACGCCGCTTGAAATCGCCGAAGGGCTTGAGCAGCTGAGGGCACTTGAGCACGGCGTCAAGGTGCTCGTCGTTGAAACGAAGTATGAGGCAATCGGCGTTGATACGCCGGAGGACTTGGAAAAGGTTGAACGCATACTTGCGACTCAGTGAGAGCAGTTCATAGTGGCTATGCAGCTATCACAGGCTGATGACCGTGATTAGCCATGAGGTTAGAAGGATGCTTTAATGGCTACAAGGGTTAGTGGACGGTCTTCATGAAGCGGGTGCAGCAATGTTGGCGCTTTGTTGGTAAATGCACGGGCGGCATATCCATCAACTTGATGGGGGGTGATGTTGATGCTCGCATTTTGGTTGCGCAATGTGATGGCGTGGTGGTTCAAGTTGCTTACGGCGGTTTGTCTTGCTGCGGTTGCATCCAATGCCTTTGGTCAACCTGCGCAGGCTCTCTTTTACGATGATTTTGAGAAGGGGCGTTCAGTCTGGTTTGTCTTAGGCAACGGCAAGGTTGGCATAGCTAAGGGTGACGCTCACTCTGGTCAGATGGCGCTCTCCTTCTCATACGCCAAAGGGATTGCGGTGGCAGTTATGCCGACTGCACCATTGCCGAGAGCGCGCAGCATATCATTTTGGGTAAAGCCGTCAAGCACGACCGTGCTTTTGCTTGCCCTGCAGGAGAATGATGGCTCAAGGTATGCGGCTGCCTTTTGCATCATCGGTGGCAAATGGCAGTTGGTGCAGTTGAGCGTTGATGACTTCATGCTCATGCCGGATACTCAGGATGAGAATGGCAAGCTTGACATGGATCAGGTTTCAATGATTGGGCTTGCCGATGCCATAACGCTTTTTCAACCAGGCGGCGTCGCACAAGAGCGCACGATCTTGGTAGATGACTTTCTCGTGAGCACATCCGAAGTTGTGGCGCGCTTTAGGTCAATTGAAGTTGGCGATGCAAAGCTGCAACTTGTTGACGATTTTGAGGGCACAACGCTCTTTTGGGCGCCTGTCGCTTTTTCGCCCGGCAAGTTTGAGCTCAACTTGAGCGCTGATATGACTGTTGAGCTTGGTGCTGGCACTGCAAGGCATGGCAATGGCGCTCTCTCAATCCACTATGAGTTGAAGCCGAACACCATGCCGGCGTTCATGACCCTTCTTACGAGGGGCATCGCTGATGCGAAAAGCTTTGTTATGTCGGTTAAGGCGACCGAACCAACAGGGCTTGTAGTGGCACTCGTTGAGAATGACGGCTCTCGGTATCAGACATTCGTTTATGTTGCGCCCGGCGAATGGAACGATATCGCTATCAGCATTGATGACTTCCAACTCGCCGAAGATGCAAAGGACGAGAATGAAAGGCTTGACTTAAACCAGGTGCAATTCATCGCCCTAATAGATGCGGGCGGTTTGTTTGCCGACTTCATCACGAGGCTGCACGGCAAAAGGCAACTTTGGGTTGACAGGATCGCATTCTCAAGCGCCGAATTGCCAATGACGCAGGGCGTTGCCCAAGATAAGGATGGCATCATCATATGGCTTGATAACTTTGAATCGGATGTGTTGCGTTGGGTGCCGCTTGAAGTGACGATACAGCCGGGCTTCAACTTGGACATAGCCATGAGAGCTATGGTTAAAAGGGAAGAGCATTTCCCGGACGAGGCGCAAGGGCGTTATCACCTCAGAATTGATTACGATGTGCCGGCAAACGGCGTTATAGGTATAGCTCACTTCGTCACGCTCTCAGGTGGTGCCCTGCTCAAGCATGTGAGTGCATTGCGCATGTGGATTAAGTCAAAGGAGGCAGCGTCTCTTTTGATTGTGCTTCAAGAGCGCGGTGGTGGGAGGTATCAGAGGCAAATTGACTTGCAGGGTGGCAAGTGGCAGCGCTTTGATTTGCCTTTGAGCGATTTCATTCCGAGCCCCGATGCGCGTGACGATAATGATAAGCTTGACCCAGACCAGCTGCTTGCAATAGCGCTCGTTGACATGAGTGCCATTGCCGGTGGTCCGACCCAAAACACCATCCTCATAGATGGCGTTTGTTTTCTCACGCCGCTTAAGTGAGCCATTCACCTTGTGGTGGGGGCAGTGAGTCACAATGCCGTTCCCGACATTTGACCGATCAAAGTTGAAGTTAAAGCCATTGAGCGAGCGCAGGCATGACCTTGATATCTCCTCGTTCCTTGAACTCACATCACCATTTGAGGAGTTTGACCATCCGCACCTTAAAGCCGTAGCCGAGAGGATGCTTCGTGCGAAGAAGCGCGGCGGCATCATCATTTGGATGCTCGGCGCGCATGTGATACGGGCTGGTGTTTCAAAGTTCATCATTGACCTGATGGAAAGGGGATTCGTATCGCACATAGCGTGTAACGGGGCATGTGCAATACATGACTATGAGATATCGCTAATCGGTGCAACAACTGAGAGCGTTGCCCGCTACATAAGCGAGGGTCAGTTTGGATTGTGGGAGGAAACCGGCGCTGTGAACGAAGCCGCAAAGATGGCGCACAGAGATGGGGTGGGGTTTGGCGAGGCGCTCGGAAGAATGATTTGGGACGGCAATTTGCCGTATCGTCAGTTTAGCATCTTTGGGAATGCATACAGGCTGGGCATACCGATAACAGTGCATGTGGGCATAGGCTATGACATTGTTCACGAGCACCCAAACTGCGATGGTGCTGCAATTGGAGCTGCATCCTATCATGACTTCCTCATCTTCGCCCACTCGGTGAGCAAGCTTGAAGGCGGTGTCTTGCTCAGCTTCGGGAGCGCTGTCATGGCGCCGGAAGTTTTTTTGAAGGCTTTGGCGATGGCTCGCAATGTTGCTCACCAGCATGGTGAGCGAATATGCCATTTCACCGTTGCGGTGTTTGACATACAGCGGTTGAGTGGCGACTTGAAGCGTGAGCCATCAAAGTCATCTCCCGAATACTACTTCAGACCTTGGAAGACGATGCTTGTTCGGACTGTAGCCGATGGCGGTGAGAGTTTCTACATCTGTGGGGAGCACAGGTTGACCATACCGAATTTGCATCGCCAGATTGTCACCATGTCCGAGGCAAACTATAATGAGGCAACCGGGGATGATGGAAACATCTGAGCGCGTTGGAGGTGAGCGCAATGTTGAGGTCAAAAGTTGCGTTGGCGCTATTGGTTGCCATCGTGGTGAGTTGCATATGGTTCCTTTGCGTGGCGTATCAAGGTGCGCCTGTGTTTCCAAACTCAAAGTGGCGTGTGCATGATAATGAGCGCCCGCAACCTCCGGTTATAACTCCGGGGAAGGTGTTCGGCGAGCCGCCATCCGATGCTGTAGTGCTGTTTGATGGCACAGACTTGTCAAAGTGGCGCAGGGTCGGTGGTGGTCCGGCAAAGTGGAAAGTTGAAAATGGCTATATGGAGGTTGTGCCCGGAAGTGGCAGCATTGAAACGGTTGAGCAATTCGGCGATTGTCAGCTGCACATTGAATGGTGCATTCCGGAGGATGTGAAAGGCAGCGGGCAGGGCAGGGGCAACAGCGGCGTTTTCCTGATGGGGCGATACGAGATCCAAGTGCTTGACAGCTTCAAGAACACAACATATGCTGATGGCATGGCTGGGGCAGTCTATGGGCAGTATCCACCGCTCGTCAATGCCGCAAGGCAGCCGGGCGAGTGGCAAACTTACGACATCATTTGGATTGCACCGAGGTTTGATGAGAAGGGCAAGCTTATCCGACCGGCATATTTGACCTTGCTTTGGAACGGCGTGGTCGTCCATTATCACACGCCATTGCTTGGTCCGGCGAGACATGGTGCCTTAGCATCATACGCACCGCATCCGCCGGTTGGACCGTTGTCACTCCAAGACCACGGTGTTAGGGTGCGCTTCCGAAACATTTGGTATCGCCCGATTAAGGGTTACGATGGTGAGCCTGAATGGACGCCATCGCTTTACGGCATTCCATCTGAAGCACAGCGATGAATTGGCTCTTCAGACCAGCAGCTCATAGGGGGTGTTTCAATGAGGATCTTGAAACTCGCTTTCGCATTGGCGTTGTTCCTTTGCGGTTGCGGAGGCGCAACTCGCCATACAGTTGAGACTGGTGGGCAGGGTTCGTTGCAAGGGTTGGTATTTGAACCGCCCGACCACAGCCGCCATGTTGACACCGATATTGACCCAGAGATCTATTGGTCTTCCGGTTACAAGCCGCCCTCACGCATCACCGTCTCGCTCAAGCGGATTGACGAATATGGCGATTTGGAGTCGGTTAATACGAAGTTAAAGCAGCTCGGGGAGAACCGATGGAGGTTGGTAGTTTTAGGGATGCTCAATGAAGGGACAGTCTATACGCTTATCGTCCGCGATGACACACGCGGTGAACAGGTAGAGGCATGGTTTATGACGAGGAAGGCAAGGGTGGGAGGAAGCAAGGCATCAGAGCGTGCACACGAAAATGCCTTTGAGCACACGGTGACGACAGAGGCTCAAGAATGAAACTTCGCTCCGTTTCATCGGGCACAGCTGCATGGCTCTTTGCAGGTTGTTGAGGAAGTGGCAATGGGTAATCCGCCAGTAAGGCTTCGTGTCGGTTTAAAGCCGACGCCGCATGGTTCAAATTAGCTTGCGCTCAATGAGGCACTCTGCGATCTGGACGGCATTTAATGCGGCTCCCTTGCGCAAGTTATCACACACGCACCAAAAGACGAGGGCGTTGTCCACAAATGGGTCATTGCGCACCCTGCCGACATAAACCTCATCCTTACCAGAGGCGTCAATTGGCATCGGGTATGTGCGTGTTGGCTTGCCGTCAATCTCTGTTGGCTCATCAACGAGTATGACACCGGGCGCTTGCCTAAATAACTCCCTCGCCTCATCCGCCGTAATCCTTTCCTGCGTCTCAACATAGATGACCTCGCTGTGCGCATTGAACACTGGCACTCGCACAGTCGTCGCCGTTATCTGTATGGTGTTGTCGTGCATTATCTTGTGCGTCTCTTTGACGAGTTTCCATTCCTCGGTTGTGTAGTCCATCTCTTCAAAGCTGCCAATCTGCGGGATGAGGTTGAAGGCGATCTGGTGTGGGAATGCCCTTTTCAATCTCGGTTGCCTGCCGTGAAGCACGATGAGCGATTGCTCATCAAGCTCGTAAATGGCATCCTGCCCAGCGCCTGAGACGGCTTGGAATGTGGTGACGATTATGCGCTTAACCCTTGAGCGCCTGTGTATCGGGTTAATTGTCACGACCATTTGAATCGTTGAGCAGTTTGGGCTTGCGATGATCCTTTGACCATCCTTTACGGCGTCCAAATCATCCGGGTTCACTTCCGGGACAACCAATGGCACACCCTCTTTCAATCTGAAGTCAGCACCGTTGTCTATCACGATTGCGCCTCGCTTTACGGCTTCCGGTCCAAATGTGACAGCAGCTCCTTTCTCTCCCTCCGTCCCGGCGAAGAGAGCTATATGAACGCCGTCAAATGCTTCAGGCATGCATCTCTTCACCCTGTAGGTGATGCCGTCAACCTCAATTTCGCGCTCTCGCCTTGCAAGCACAAGCGGCTCTTCGCTCATCGGTATCTTTGAGTTGCGCAGGCACCGCAGCATTTCCCTTCCGACTGCGCCCACTCCGACGACTGCGATTTTGTAAGTGCGCATTCCGTCCACCTCGCTACGCTTTCATGGCGCGATGCTTTGATGCTTTATGGATGTGTCATAATGCGATACAAACGGGCTCTCACGAGCCTCACGCCGCAAAGCCGATGATGTGCTCATTTAATTTTATCGCAATGCATGCGACTTAAAGCTGACAGGGCTGACAGAGAGAGCCATCACTGCAAAGTTGATTAGTGAGGGGTTGATTGGAATGAGGCTTGTCGGGACGCAAAGGGTAAATGAGCTTGGTCACCTTGAGATTGGCGGATGCGATGCCATTGATTTGACGAGGAGGTTTGGAACGCCGCTGTTTGTCGTGGATGAGGAGCTCGTGCGCGAAAACTGCCGAAGGTATAAGGCTGCTTTCTCACAGCACTACCCAGAGGAGGCTCGCATCGCATACGCTGCCAAGGCATTCATCACAACGGCGATGTGCAAGCTCGTGGACCAAGAGGGACTATGGCTTGATGTGTCATCAGGCGGCGAATTGTATACGGCTGTTGTTAGCGAATTCCCAGCAGAGCGCATCTACCTGCATGGCAATTACAAGACCGATGATGAGCTCAGGTATGCACTTGATGTCGGTGTGTATTGCATTGTTGTTGACAGTGCCGATGAACTTCATGTGCTCAATTCGCTCGCTGGGTCGCTCAACAAGAGGGTCAAAGTCATGCTTCGCGTCACTCCAGGAGTTGAAGCGCACACGCATGAATACATCCGCACCGGTCAAGTGGACACCAAATTCGGGATACCGCTTGCACACGGCTGTGCGCTTGATGCCGCAAGGCTTGCTCTGAGCATGGATTGGCTTGAGCTCGTCGGCTTCCACTGTCACATTGGCTCGCAGGTGTTTGAGGTTGAGCCATACAGGATTGCGATTGAGCTCATGGTTGAATTCGCCGCACAGGTCGCAAGCGAACTTGGCTTCGTCTTTAGCGAGTTGAACTTGGGTGGTGGCTTGGGCGTGCGATACACGGATGAGGACGACCCACCAACGATTGAGGAATTCATCGGCGCAATATGCGAGGCTGTCATGGACGAGTGCAAGAGGCATTCGTTGCCGCTGCCAACGCTCATTGTTGAGCCGGGAAGGTCAATCATAGGCGAAGCTGGGACGACACTTTACACGATTGGCGTTGTGAAGGAGATACCCGGAGTGAGAGTTTATGTCTCGGTTGATGGCGGCATGTCGGATAATCCGCGCCCGGCACTTTATGGTGCACGGTATAGTGCCATCATCGCAAACAAAGCTTCACAGCAGCCAAACTTGCTGTGCACAGTCGTCGGAAGGCACTGTGAGGCGGATGTGCTCATCAAAGACATACATCTTGCAGACCCGAGGAGGGGCGACATACTCGCCGTATTCTGCACAGGCGCTTATCACTACTCAATGGCGAGCAACTATAATCGCTTCCCAAGACCGGCAGTCGTGCTCGTAAGGGATGGCAATGCCGACTTGATCGTCGCAAGGGAGAGCTGGGAAGACCTTACGCGAAACGACCTTATACCGCAAAGGCTGCTAAAAAACGACAGCAAGTGAGATGGCTCTGAGTAGGCAGCTTTGGCTGCGGATGAAAACTTGTGGCTGAAGGCGCTCATGCGTGGTTATGAGCGGATTTTTCCTCCATAGTGAGTTCCTCGCATGCTGAGTTACAAGGTGTGATAGCTATGCGCAGGCGTTATTTCCGTTACCGCTCACTGGACGAGCTCGCCGAGGAAATTGAATCACTTGGGTTGGGCAATGACATCAAGCTGAGCCACAACCTTCGCCTCCTTTTCTCGCAAGTTGAGGTCGGTGGCAAGCGGCTCAAAAACTCACTCGCTGTCCATCCGATGGAGGGATGTGATGGCACTTTGGATGGCAAGCCGGATGTGCTAACATATCGCCGTTATGAGCGCTTCGGGTATGGTGGCGCTGCATTGCTTTGGTTTGAAGCAACCGCCGTCGTTCCCGAGGGGAGGGCTAACACGAGACAGCTTCTGATATGCGAGGAAAACGCAAAGCACTTTGAGGCATTGCTCACTGCAGCGCGAAGGGCGCACAAAGCCATCTACGGCAGCGATGACGGCTTGCTGTGCGGCATCCAACTCACGCACTCCGGAAGATACAGCATCGGCAAGCCGGTGATAGCCTTTCATCACCCGGTGCTCGATGTTAGGTGCGGCATAAGTTCGGACTACCAAATGTGCAGTGACGATTACCTTGAGCAACTTGAGGACAAGTTCGTTGAAGCCATCAAGCTCGCAATGAAAATCGGGTTTGACTTCGTTGACATAAAGCAATGCCATGGCTACTTGCTGAATGAGTTGCTTGCAGCGAAGTCTCGTGCGGGCAAGTATGGTGGCAGCTTTGAGAACCGAACGAGGTTCATTCGGAACATCATCATGAAGGCGAAGCATGAGCTTGGCGATGGCATCATGATCGCAACAAGATTCAACATGTATGATGGAGTCCCATACGAGCGTGATAGCCAAACTGGCATCGGAAAGCCGTGTCAATTTCCGCTGCCATACATTTACGGCTTTGGATGCGCAGAGGATGACCCACTGAGCATTGACTATGATGAGCCAATCAAGCTTTCAAAGCTTTTGTGCTCGCTCGGCGTTTCCGTGCTCAATGTGACGATGGGCAATCCGTATGCCAACCCGCACATTGGGCGTCCGTTTGAGCATCCGCCAGTTGATGGCTATGAATCCCCAGAACATCCGTTAGTTGGCGTTGCGCGTCTTTTGCGTGGGGCAAGGGAGATCCAAAGTTCAGTGGGCAGTTTGCCAGTCGTTGCGACTGGATTGAGTTGGCTTCGCCAATATTGGGCATATGCAGCTGCTGGAATGATTGAGCACGGTTATTGCAAGGTCGTTGGGCTTGGGAGGATGGCAATAGCCTATCCCGAGTTCGCATGCGATGTCATGAATTTCGGCGAAGCCGACAGCCGTAAGGTGTGCATTGCAGATAGCCATTGCACGGCGCTCATGAGGTTCAAACATCATCCACTCGGTCAATACCCAGTTGGATGCGCAACGAGGGACGATGTGTATAAGCCAATCTACAGGCAAGCTCTAAGTGGTTTGGCGAAAGAGGATGTTTGCGGCTCATCCCCTCTTGGCGGTTGCGGTCAGATGTAATCCGAAGTTGGCGACCAATACCGCTGGCATGCTCATAATGCCCTAATTTGCGCCTCGTGCAAGCTTGATATGATGCATCTTTTTAAGTCAGCATAATATAATGGCAAACGGTGCAATGCCAAATCTGGCGTGAGCAGGTGATTCAACTGTGACATGGTTGAATGGGAGCTTACAGGGATTGACTGTTGAGCGCGTATTTGATGAGCTTCCGCAGGCGACAATCGTTTTTGACGCTTATGGCATCATCAGGTATTGGAACAAAGAGGCGGAGAGGGTATTCGGATGGAGCGCTGAAGAAGCCATTGGAAGGCATGGAACAATGCTTGTTCCGATGAGCGCACGCCTCAATGTCAGCCAAATTTGGCGTGCGCTGATAAGCGGCGAAGCTCGTCACAGCGTGAGTGAGAACTTGACCAAGGATGGGCACACGATATTTTGCCTTTGGAGTAGCACGCCATTGCGAGTCGGTGAGGAAGTTGTCGGTGTTGTTTCGGTGGTAATTCCCCTCTCAAAGCGCGAAACGCATGCTGAGTTCACCATTAGCGCCCCAGAGGGTATTGCTGTGACCATCTCCCGTCCACAGTTGGTGAGGCGCATTGATGATGTTTGCAAGCTTCAGACACTGTATGATATTGACCATGTGATATTGCAGCAGCTCGATATTGAAACAGCAATGGATGCCATCTTGAGGAAGATCATTGAGTGCATGAATGTTGATGCTGCAGCACTGATGCTTTACGGCGCTGAAGTGGAGCATAAGCGCTGCGAGTTGGCTATGATGATCTTCTCGGATGGCGAGAGGATTGATGAACAAGTTTTTGAAGTTGATAGCACTCTCCATGAGCGCCTTACAAAGCGTTGTGAGACGGTCTTCATCCATGACATTGATTCTGACGGCAGGGTGCGCTTCATTTCGGATGCATTGCGTGGAAGGCGGTTGAAATCCTGCGCTGCCGGCCCATTGCTCGTTCAAGGAAGAGCCATTGGTGTGCTTCACATCTTCACGAGTGAGCCGAGGGAATTTACCGATGATGAGATTGATTTTTTGCAGGCACTTGCCGCACAAATAGCCATTGCGTATGAGAACATCAGGATGTTTCGTGAGGCAGTTGACCAGGCACAGGCTTTGCAGCGCTTTCTCTGGGCGCAAACTGCCATCGCGACTGCGAAGCCAGAAGCAATCGCTGTGGAAGTGCTAAGGCGGTTGAAGGAGACGCTTGATGTTGAGCGCGCTGATTTTTACAGCTACGACGATTTGAAAGAAATGCTTCACCTTGATGCATCCATTGGCTTCCGAGAGGGCAGGCTTGAAGAGGCGAAGCTTGAGGAGCATGCCTCCGTTAAACTCGGTGAGGGCATCATCGGTATAGCAGCACTTGAACGAAGGGCAATCTATGTGCCAGATTGTGGGAGCGATTCGGAGTGGCGTTCATTTGCAGCCGATGCCGATAGACCGATACGAAGCGCATATGTTGTGCCGTTGGTGTTCGGCGAGAGGCTGTTTGGCATTATTGTGGTTGCCGAGGATGAACCAAACGCCATCAGCGCATTTAAGCGCTACCTGATTGACCTGTTTGCCGTATACATCTCGGCTGGGCTGGAACTCGCCAGGCTGCTCTCCGACTTGAAGAGGGCTTATGATGAGCTCCGTCAAACACAAGCTGTGTTGATGCAACAAGAGCGCTTGAGGGCGCTCGGGCAAATGGCGAGCGGCATTGCACATGATATCAAAAATGCGCTTGTCCCAATAGTTGGCTATTCTGAGCTTCTCCTTGAGGTTGGCACAGGCGAAGTCCGCCAATACGCCGAATTGATACATCGCGCTGCTTTGGACATCACGCACATAGTTGAAAGGCTGCGCGCATTTTACCGTCCACGGTCGCCTGATGAGCAGCTTGAGCCGGTTGATTTGAACCGTGTCACAATGGAAGCCGTTGAATTGACCAGACCGAAGTGGTATGACATGGCGCAGCGTGAGGGGATAACGATTGAGATCAAGTTTGAGCTTGATAAGGGCATGCGACCAATAGCCGCCATCGGAGCTGAGGTGCGTGAGGCGCTCGTCAACCTGATACTCAACTCGGTGGACGCCATAATTGCGAAGCGCTCCGATCACGGCACAATCATCTTCAGGACTGGCTCAAAGGATACATGGGCTTTCATTGAGGTTGAAGATGATGGCATTGGCATGGATGAAGAGACGAAGCAAAGGGCGCTTGAGCCATTTTACTCAACGAAGGGTGAAAGGGGCACCGGGCTTGGCTTGCCAGTCGTCTATGGGATAATGCAGAGGCATGAGGGCATGGTTGAGATTGAGAGCGAACTTGGCGTCGGGACGAAGGTCAGGCTTCTTTTCCCGATGCGCACAATTGATCGCCCAATGAGCTCCGAGGAACTGAGCAGGGAGGGGCCGAGGTTCAGGATACTGCTCATTGATGATGACCCGAAGGTGCTCTCAACCATCTCGGGCATGCTTGAAAGCCTCGGGCACACAGTTGATGTTGCAGATGGCGGTGAGGCTGGCTTGAGGAAATTCTATGGCAAACTTGCAGTTGGAGAACCATACCAACTCATCATCACAGACTTGGGAATGCCCAATGTGAGCGGTGTTGAAGTTGTGCGCAAGGTAAAGGGAGCATCTGCAAAAACACCGGTGATCGTCCTCACCGGGTGGGGCAGGGAAGAAATACCCAAGGAAGCTGACTTCATATTGTCAAAGCCGATAAAGCTGAAGGAGCTTAGGGACGCTATCGCCAACATAGCTAAGCGTGTAAGGGCGTTCCCACGCTGACTTAGCTGCACTTTCAATTTTCCCTCGGTTGGCTCAGCGTCATCCTCTATGTGCATTTTTGCAAAATGTGCTTTGCTGCGGTGGGTGAGGTGGCGTGCACACTGTAAGTGACGCCGCGGGGAGGGCGAACCTCCCGGTGAGCCTGCAAATGCGAGTTTGGGCTCGGCAGGAGCCTCACCCTCCCAAGAAATATTGCCCATCCATCATTTGCAATTTGCACACTAACCGGGGGTGAGGTGGCATGCTCATTGATGTCCATCAGCATGTGAACTGGCTTGGACATGATGTGCATAAGCTCATTGCCGACATGAACGAAGTCGGCATTGACAAGTGCTGGCTATTGACTTGGGAATGCCAAAGCGATGAGATGACCGATTCAGACCGTCGGTTGATGTTTTCACTGCATGGTCACGGATTGCCGCTTGCCGATGTGATAGAGGCTGCAAGGCTTTATCCGGATCGCATCATCCCGTTTTATGCGCCTGACCCGAGGAAGCGAACAGCATTGAGCGACCTTCGCCAAGCTGTTGAGATGTTCGGCATAAGAGGGTGTGGCGAGTTCAAGTTCAGGATCTGCTTTGACAATCCAGATGCAGTGGCGATTTACAACTTGTGTGGCGAACTCGGTTTGCCAGTGCTATTTCACATGGATGTGCCATTGCCAAGGCATAAGCCAATGAGGGAATGGCAGGCGTGGTATTGCTACGACATTGATGCCCTTGAGAGGGTGCTCAAGCGCCTTACGAAGGTCAATTTCGTCGGGCATGGTCCGGGCTTTTGGAGGGAAATATCCGGCGATGCCGACGAATCGCCGGATGTGTATCCCAAGGGAAAGGTCGCCCCGGGAGGCAAACTCATAAGGTTGCTATCCGAGTGCCCAAACTTGTATGCCGACATATCAGCAGCAAGCGGATATAACGCATTGACGAGAGACATTGAATTTGGGCGCAAGTTCCTGATTGATTTTCAAGACAAGGTGTTGTTTGGGCGCGACTTTTTCGGCGTTAAACACATCCAACTGTTGCGTGAACTTGACCTGCCAAAGGGAGTGTTTGAAAAGATTACATGGAGAAACGCAGCGAAGCTCGTCCCAATCTGATTGGCTTGCAGGCAGCAGCGTAGCGTGTGGCGAAACAAATGTTAGTTACGCAGTTGTTGGATGATGGCTTAACGCTTTTGCGTTGTGCATTTGCGTCAGTTCGCTTTCGTAAGTGATGATGCTAAACTTTTAACTGAGCGCAAGCGCACGAAAGTGTAAGGTATCACAAGCGCATGGCAAGGGGTGAGAGCAATGGGCGCATTCTTTGGCGTGCTCAATTTCCTGTTTGGGATAGCGCTCATATTGGCGATGCTGTTTCACATCACGGAGACCGAGACTGGCGGTGGTGGCGGGATGGGTTGGGGGACGATAGGTGGTAGGCGCATATCGGCGGTGCA
>Ga0209080_1000893_pt1 | contig 16883 bp, 15 predicted proteins | sample JNZ110809AmetaG_FD_184123 | JGI IMG/M metagenome (GOLD analysis project Ga0209080, IMG submission 184123) | Hot spring microbial communities from Jinze hot spring, China to study Microbial Dark Matter (Phase II) - JNZ 110809A (SPAdes) (version 3) ...
TCTATAAATAACACTATAATTGAGAATAATGCAATAAATAATGATAAGGGGATTGTTCTACTGAATAATTCTTCAAATAGCAGCGTAATTAAGAACATTATAGCACATAACTCGCAAGGAATCAGTATCGAGATTTCTTCGGGCAATTATATAATTGGGAATAATGTGACTACAAGTAGAGAGGTTGGCTTATGGATCAGTGAATCCTCAAATAATGTTATAGCCGAAAATAATGTGGCTGAAAACAATATATATGGATACAGTCTCGGTATCTGGCTCTCGCGCTCCTCAGGGAATAGAATTCACCATAATAATTTCATTAATAATAGTGGGCAGGCTTCCACCTTTAACAGCACATTAAACCTTTGGGATGATGGCTATCCCTCTGGAGGCAACTATTGGAGTGACTACACTGGTGCAGACCTATATAGCGGCCCATATCAGAATATGACTGGAAGTGATGGTTTAGGTGACGCACCATATATTATTGACGCAGATAATAGAGATAGATATCCGCTGATGAAGCCATATGTCGAAGACAAAACTCCCCCCTCAATAATAGAAATAAGGAGACAGCCTGAGGGCGATATTGAGCCAAACCAGCCTGTTAAAATCTTAGTGAATGCTACAGACGACTTAAGCGGCGTTAAATGGGTAATACTCTCATACTGTATAGGTGATAGCCCATCATGGACTGACATAGTCATGAGCTTTAATGCCACCTCCGGATTTTATGAGAGCACAATTCAGGTGGAGCAAGCAAATGTTATCGTCAGATATAAGGTGACCGTGTATGATAATGCTGAAAACCAAGTAGTTGACGATAATAATGGGCAATACTACATTTACAACGTTATACCAGAGTTCCCCTCAACCACAATCCTATTGACACTAGTCTCCCTAGCAACAGTAATAATAGTGCTGCAGAAGAGAGTAAAACTCCCAGAGAAGCGAACTAGGATGAAAGAGATTGAGCCATGTGCAACTCTCTCGTCATACATACGCGTCTACCACAGGTAACGGTCACTATAAAAATACCTAAGCTGTTTTGAACAATTATCTTTATATTTTAGTCCTTAAGAATTAGTATGCGGTATTATTGTTGGGAGGAAGGTGCTGTTGAGCCACCGCCAGCGCCAAGTATATTAAGTTGCGCCAAGGTGGATGCTGCTAGGCTAAGAATAGGCTTTAGAGTTGATTTTAGTGGGGAAGAAATTGGAATGGTGATGTTTTATGGATGAAGAGGGGACTCTGGATTTTAAGCCAAAGATAAAGGATAAGACTTGGGACCCATCTAAGGAGATGGTTTTGTTTAGGAAGTGGCAGGAGGATGGACTCTATAGGTTTGATGAGACTTCTAAGATGGAGGTTTTTAGCATTGATACCCCGCCCCCGTACGTGAATACTCCGGTTCATATAGGGCAAGCATACACGTATGTCTGGATGGATATATTTGCGAGATACAAGCGCATGATGGGGTATAATGTGCTCTTCCCGATGGGCTTAGATAAGAATGGTTTGCCAATAGAGGTTCAGACAGAAAAGACGTTTGGTATAGTGATGCATGAAACCCCCAGGGAGGAGTTCATTGCAAAGTGTAAGCAGCTGCTTCAGGAGAGTGGGGAAGCATCGCTAGAGACATTTAAGCGTTTAGGCTTAAGCTGCAACTCATGGGATTTGGAATATAAAATTGGGGGCAGATATGAAACTGATGACCCGGAGTATAGACGCCTGACGCAGGAGACGTTCATAGAGTTCTGGAGGAGAGGCCTAATCTATGAGGATGAGAAGGTTACAAACTATTGTCCGGTCTGCCGCACAACGATATCCGATGCTGAGGTTGAGTATGAAGAAGAGGAAACCCTAATAAATTACATAAAGTTTAGGGTTCAGGAGACCGGTGAAGAGATACTTATAGCCACAACTAGGCCGGAACTGTTATGTTCATGCCGCATAGTTCTTTTCAACCCATCTGATGAGCGTTACCAGCATCTTGAGGGAAAACACGCGATTGTCCCATTATATGGGCATGTGGTCGATATTATTCCGCATCCCTACGCTAAGCCGGACTTCGGCTCAGGACTAGTTATGATATGCAGTTTCGGTGACTATAGTGACGTTAGAATACTTAGGGAGCTCGATTTAAAGCCAATTTTCGCCATAGATGAGAGGGGCATGATGAATGAGAATGCCGGGAAATATGCTGGCTTAAAAGTTGAGGAGGCCAGAAGGCGCATAATAGAGGACCTTAAGGCTGAGGGTTTACTCGTCAAGCAGGAAAAAATTATTCAGCGGAGACCTATCTGCTGGAGGTCCAAGAACCCTATAGAGTTCGTCCCAATGAAGGAGTTCTACCTAAAGCAGGTTGAATTTAAGAAGGAGATACTTGAGTTAGCCGACCGGATGAGATTCTTCGCACCGGAGAGCAAGCAGATACTCATAGACTGGGTTAACTCAATCGATATAGACTGGGTTATTTCAAGGCGAAGATACTATGGAACAGAGATACCCCTATGGTATTGTAAGAGCTGCGGCTACATCTATGTGCCTAAGCCCGGAAGATACTATCAGCCTTGGAGAGAGCCTCCGCCAATCGATAGATGCCCAAATTGTGGTGGAAAAGAGTTTCGCGGTGAAGAGCGAACATTTGACACATGGTTTGACTCAGCGACCTCAGAAGTCTATATACTCGGTTACTTATGGAACAAAGAGTTCTTCATGAAGAACTTTCCATGCTCACTTAGACCGCAGGGGAAGGAGATTGTTAGGAACTGGCTGTACTTTGCCGTTTTAAAGTCCTTCCTGCTCTTTGGAAAAGAGCCCTTCAGAAATGTTTGGATACACATGCATGTTGTTGATGAGCAGGGTAGAAAGATGAGTAAGAGCGCTGGAAATGTCATTGACCCACAAGATGTTATAAGGATGTTTGGCAGTGAAGCCTTCAGAATATGGACTGCACTTGAGGGAAATATAACTAAGGGTGATATAAGATGCTCATTTGAGAGGATACGCGGGACCTCAAAGTTCCTTACGAAGCTTTGGAACATCGCTCGTTTCATATCATCCTTCCCCCAAGTGAGTGAGGGCTATGAGCTTGCACCACTAGATAGAGTGATTCTGGCAAAATTGAATGAGCTTATAGGTGAATGCAGAAGAGGGTATGAGGATATGAACGCTTTTCACGCTGGCACAGCGATTAGAACATTCACATGGAACATTTTTGCAGACCACTATCTTGAAGCTGTCAAGCCCAGAGCATATAATCGAGATAAGATATTTGACCAAAGTTTTCAGCGCGGCGCATGGTATACGCTCCACAAATGCCTAGAGACTATACTTAAGCTTCTGGCACCAATATGCCCATTTATAACAGAAGCCATCTGGCTTGAACTATACTCTAAGGAGAGCATACATATTCAACGATTCCCGGAGGAAAGGGAGGAGTGGAGAGATGACATTGTCAATCTGCTGCCAAAATTCATAGATTTTAATAATGCGATATGGCAGTATAAGAAGCGAAATAATATCGCATTAAACCAGGAGCTGAAAGTAACCGTTTATGCGCCGGTAGAATTAAAGCCGCTAGAGGAGGATTTGAGAGCGATGCATAAAATCAAAACGTTGCTGTTTGATAAACCAGAAGATGAAAAGGCTGAGAGAATCTCCGAAAAACTAGAGGTCTACGTGGTGCAGGATTAGAGGGGACTCCTTAGGTTAGAAAACTGCTTAAATCCCTCTCTCTTCTCATTTTTCCGCCTATGGTTATCTCTTTTCCTAAAATAACCCGCATACCATCAAAAGCAGCTCTAGTTGGCACACCGGTCTTCTTCTCTATTAACTCAGCCTCTCTCTCCGGACCCTTAAGTATCATCTGCATCCCAAAATGCGTTATTAGGGCCATCTCAGGATGGGTCTCACTAATTATTTTTATGGCATCATCAGTTGTCATATGTCCCTCCCAAGGTTGGCCGGATGGTCTCAAAACAGATAGTATAAGAAGCCTTAATCCACTATAGAAACTTGATACCCCACTAAAATATTCTGAGTCTGGCATGTATGCTAAGCTGCCGAAACCCTTAACTTCGAAGCGGAAGCCAACGGCATCCGGGTCTGAGTGGACCGCCTTACATACAGTAACATTTATTCTATCAACTTCAAAGGATGCTCCAACAGTTGCTTCAATAACCCTCTCCGGCATAGCCTGATGATATTTTGATATGGAGCTCTCGCAGACTTCATTGCCCCTTAAAACGCTGCGGGCAGCTACCAAAACACCGCGCCTCTTAGTTGTCCCCTCGCTCATGGCTTCTATTAGCGGCTCAGCATCATTTGCGTGGTCTAGATGCGAGTGCGAAACAAATATGGCCCTAATCTTCTGCGGGTCTAAACCCATCTCCAGCGAGTATATGAGCGCGCCCGGACCTGGGTCGATATGAATATTAACTTTGTCATGCTCTGAAATTAATCTTATACCTCCAGTTCTCCTTCGCTGGGTTATCGTTGCGAAGCGCCCACCTCCAGTTCCAAGAAAAATTACCTCAAGCATCCTTATGCCCTTTCCCATAGTCTCTTGATACAACAGAATTTAATTTGTTATTCCTCAATTAAATTCTTCTGGAAAATAATAAAAGATAAATAAGCATTACAGTCTTTTATCATTAAGCATTAAGCGCGCGAGTAGGTGCCCGATGGAAATTAAGAGCCGCCTAATAGGTGTTGGCAAACTACTGCGTAAATTTATATTTTTTCGCCCCAAAGTTTCACATGCTTCTCTAGTTAAGGGCGTATTACTCTTACTAATAATAATTATAGCCTCTGGGATTAGATTAATGCCCCTACGCTGGGGCTTCTACTTAAACGAGTTTGACCCATACTTCCATTACTATGTGGCCAAATATATTTCTGAGAATGGAATCATGGCGCTGTTTTCGTGGCATGATACCAGTGGCTGGTATCCATATGGGCGTGACATGCGCTATTACGCCAACTACGGATTAACATTAACAGCAGTTGCACTCTATAAACTTCTAAGCTTTCTTGGCATCCCATTAGTTTTAGCGCCAAATGCGAATCCGCTTGACCCATTAGCCTCAGACCCACTATACAATTTATGCGTTATCTTTCCAATCATAATGACGGCGCTCACATGCATCGCAATATACTTTTTAGGCAGAGATCTTGGAGGTGACTCAGTAGGGCTCTTCGCCGCGCTACTACTAGCCCTTGATATCCCACATTCTGGCCGAACATCTCTTGGGTGGTTTGATGATGAAACAATTGGAATATTTAGCGCAATTCTTCTCATGTTATTCTTCGTGAGGGCAATAGACTCGAAGAAGACTTTAAAGGCCAGCATTATTTACGCCATCTTATCTGGTTTATCACTTAGTTACCTCTGTGCTTCTTGGGGAGCTGCCCGCTACGTAATTGGAATAGTCGCGCTATTCACTTTCATATTATTGCTTCTCAAGAGGTACTCACCTCACCTCCTTCTATCCTATACGATAACATTTAGCATCACATTTTTGACAGCGTACATTAATCCACGCGCCGGATTAGGCTTCCTGCTGGAGACATCCAACCTCCCAGTATATGGCGTTCTCTTCCTTCTATGCCTAGCCGAAATGAATAGGCGAATAAAGCGGATGAAAATGAGAGTACTTTGTATTTCAACCCTAATCTTGGTTTTAGCCGCCGCATATGTTCTCCTCGTTACGCTCGGTTACGTAAAGCCCATTGGTGGAAAATTCCTTATGACAATTATTCCATCGCTCAGAACAGAAAGTCCCCTCTTTGAGTCTGTTGCTGAGCATAAGCCATCCGCCTGGGCAACATTCTACTATAATTTTGGTGTGGGAATAATTTTTGCGTTGGCTGGAATATTCTTTGCCGCTCAGATGGCGACGAACCTGAGCATTCTTATAATAATATACTGTTTAACAGCAATATACTTTGCCAGTTCACTCATAAGATTGAATATTTTATTGTCGCCAGCCATATGTTTGCTTTGGGCCCTATCCCTAAAGCGAATCATATCACCACTTCTTCTCTCTTTAGAGGAGCGTGCACCATCGCTGGGAAGAAAGGTTAGGTTTAAACCTCTTGAAAAAGAAGTTATCGGCACCCTATTAATAATAATGTTTATAATATTCTCTTTGACGTATGTTTTTGGAACAGGCTTCCTCTTCGGGTTTAAAGCTACCAGAGCCTTAGACCATGCCGATATTCCATCAACAATTGCTGGAGCCGGCCTATCGGCTAGGCCATTTTCGGTGGTTGGGGATTGGATTAACACGCTAACATGGATGCGCGAGAATTTGCCATCCTCGGCTGTAGTTGCTAGCTGGTGGGATTACGGCTACTGGATAACTGTTGTTGCCAATAAAACGACGCTAGCTGATAATGGCACGATTAATGGCACACAGATAGCCCGCATAGGGGAGATGTTCATGTCAAATGAGACTAGGGCCATTGAGATTCTCAAGACTTATAATGTAACGCACGTTGTGGTTTACGTAACCTTCTTCAATACCCCCTACGATTACATCTCGTTAGGAGGGAATATTTATCCAAACGATGCCTTCATGTATGGCGGGGATAACGGCAAATGGATATGGATGGCCCTAATCTCCAGAGTTGCATCTGACAGAAGCGATGCATACACTAAATTCGGAAATCTCACATTAGGATGGAGCTTCAGAGATATCAATGGAAATGGTATAATTGAAAGCGGCGAAATTTTCCCAAACACGGGTGGTCAGAGCACAGTATTATACAAGCTAATGTTTTATGGAAGAGATATGACGCTTAAAGGATACTCTATGATTAATCTAGAGTATTTTGAGAAAGAATACTTCTCCCAAAATGAAGGCTCACCAAGCCCGGCGCCAGGAACAAACATCATACCCCTAGTCTGCGTATACAGAGTTAAATACGAGTAATAAGCATAAATATAGGGGCTAGGGCCCGTGGCCTAGCCAGGATTAAGGCACCGAACCAGAAAAACTAAGAAGTGGTGTGTAAGCCTCCGGAGCCGGAGATCCCGGGTTCAAATCCCGGCGGGCCCGCCAAAAATCGGGTTCCATCTTGCTTAATTTTAAGGAAAGAGAGGCTATCCAAGAAGATATGGAGATATCATCAGCATTTAATGAGCACGCAACCCCGGCTCCGCAGGCCGACGTCCTAATCCTGGCTAGACTACGGGTCCATTTAATCATGAATTACCCGGATTTTAGGGTGGCGGACCCGGTGGGATTTGAACCCACGATCTCCGGCTTTCTGCACCGGGGTTTGGATGCGCATCAAATACATCTGTTGCAAAAATTATAAATATTTTGCTGGTGATGAGAGCACATTTATATTCCGAGGAGGAGTAATTATCTTTTGGTGTCAATATTGGGTGTCCCAATATCTCCAGACGAGTTAGCTGAGGCTGAGGATATTGATTTCGTTGAGGAGAAGGAGGATTGGAATGTTTATAGGTTGAGCGACGGCTCGATTCTCAAAGTTAAACTTGTGTTAACTGGTGTTAAAAGGCTTAAAAAGTGGAATCCGGATGGAACCCCAATCTACGTGATTAACTCGCAGAATATTGTGCGCGTTGTGAACGTCCCAAAAGAGCTCAAAGCTAAACCTAGAGAGCCGACATTTAAGCCAACATGAAACTGTATGTCACCTTTTTAGATGCCTAGCTCTCTCAAGAGGCCATTCACGCAATCTTTAATCGATTGAAGAAATGGATGCTTAATCCTCCAGGGCTCCGACTCAGAAAGACTCTCCAGCCTCTCAATTCTAAAGGATAACGGTGGATGAGGGTCCATATTAAGCCAGCTACCAACCCTATTAGATGCCCGTTCCATCCATATTCTCCTATAGCCTATTTTTCTTAAAGCATTTGCTAACGCGCCGGGCTTCCCTAAAATCAGAGCTGACTCAAGGTCGGCTCTCGCCTCAAAGAATTTCGCAACGAAATACACGAGAGTTAAAGCGAACAGAATATATAAGAAGCCAAAAATGAGAATAAATGGCCAGAGAACATAAACTCTAAAGAGATACTCAGCCGACGTTATTAGGAAGAGCGCGAGGGGGTCCCTGCTCTTCACATGACTTATTTCATGTCCCACAACCGCAAATATCTCCTCCTCATCTAGCTGAATAAGTAGACCAGTTGTTATTAGGACAAGGCTGAAGCGTGGTGATGGACCTGTAGCAGCAGCATTGGGAACAATTATATTCGCTATTCTGATTTTTGGCATGTTTATATTGAATTGTTTGGAAACTCTTTTCACTATCTCGTATACATTAATATTTTTGACAAGCAGATTTTCCAGCTTAATATTTATTCCGTGTTCATAGAAAACTTCCTGGACAGTTTGTGTATCGATTGGTTTTCCGAGTGCCAAAGTTCTATCATAAATATCCTTTTTGATTTGGAGGAGTCGCTCTCTGGGATAATTCTGCTTAATGAAGTCGAAATCCTCTGGGGGGATATGATACTGCAATATATACACGTAGGGTGAATCCTTCGTGATTGACCAATCGCCCATTCGCATTATAATTTTATCAGCGAATAAAACCAATATAAGATTGGATAAAACTAGAATGATTGGTGCATATTGAGGGCCAGCCAATATGAACACCATATAACTGAACATTATAAATATGACGAAAAGCAAGAGCATGTTCCCAGTGAATATTTGACTTAAAATCTTTCTTCTCCTTGTGAAGATTTTCTCTCCCGCAATATCCCTACTTGGAACCCATGCAAAATATAATGTTCTTCCTCTAAGCTCATCCTCAAACATCTGGATTGTAATTATTAAATCCTCCTTGATTTTATTCAGAATTCTACGCGGCACATAAGGGTCGCTAGGTCTCATCTTTACCTCAATGGGGTTTCCAGCGGTAATCTCAACATCGACGTACCACGAGCCGTGAGTGCCTATTATGGTGAACGCAAGGGTCTCTCTTCCATCCAGAATCCATCTTCTGACATTGGCAAAGTTCCTATAATATGGGACTATATATTTCTGGTATATGAAGAGGAGTAAATCATTATAGTATGCTGGTGAAACCTCGGTTTCTACTTTAAAAGAAAACTCTTCTAGAGTCTCCATTTCTTCCATTCTACGCACTCAACTATACTCATTTAAAAATCTGCTTATTAAATGTGTCTCTAATCTTTGAGATGCCTCTCCATAAGATTAGACGCGTTAAGTTTTTAAAATTTTGCGATAATGCTTTTATAGGTAAAGGTTAAAGTTGGTAATAGCGTGGTTTGGCGGATAGACCTATGGAGCCCAGTAAAAAACCATTGAACGTATTGATAAAACAAATGAACTCGTACATTGGCGTTACGCTGAAGAATAATGTTGAATATAGGGGAACAATGATACATTGCGACAGCTACATGAATATAATACTTGACAGCGCCTCAGAATATAATGGCAATCAGCTCGTTGCAAACTATGGTAAGATTTTAGTCAGAGGAAACAATATACTTTACATAACATTGAATGCCTCACCGAAGAAAGAGCAACAGCAATAAATGCTAAAAAGGAGTATTGGAGAATGAAGAAGCGTTTTCTTCTAAGCATAGTGGTGAGTATAGTTATTTTGGTATTTCTCTTCTTGAACTTTTTGGAGTTCAAAAAGTTCTTGGATGCGATGCTATCCGTAAACTTCCTACTTTTTCTAGCCAGCGACATACCATATGCAATACAGGCTCTTTTAATGGGTTATAGACTCTCTTGGTCGATGAATAAAAGTGGCGTTAGAACCAGCCTAACTGATGGGCTTATTGCCCATCTCTTTGGAATGCTTGGTAGCGACTTTAGCGTTGGGAGACTCGGATATTTAGTGTCCTCATTACCACTTAAGTCCAAACTTGCCGGAAATATAGGTGTTGTCTCCACATTAGTTGTGGTAGATGTCATTGCAAAGTCCATATTCAGTATTGTCTCTGCCTTATTCTTCATATTCTTCTTTAGACTAGAAATTAATCCCTTTCTATTCATATTTGCCGCATTAATCATCTCTATCGGCATTTTATTCTTCATAATTACAAAAGACCCCAAAATCATGGCTCTTATCCCAAAAATACCTCTGATAGGAGAGAAGCTCCTGCCATACTACCAAGACTTTAGAAGCTCACTTGAAAGCTTAAGGGGCAAACTGCTTTTTCTCTTTATCTTTCCAGTTTTAGGATGGATTTTACGCGGGTGTGAATGGATTATCCTTGGATACGCTGTGGGAATAGATTTTCCGTTTCATGTATGGCTTATGTTGCATCCACTTCTATCGCTTACTAGGCTCATTCCAGTCACAGCCGCAGGTTTAGGGATTTTTGAATTAACCTTTATAATGCTCTTCCCAAACCTGGACCCGGCAAAACAGGTTACATTTGGCTTACTAGATATGGTGAATCACAGTCTTGTTGATATTTTCGGTCTCTTATCCATATGGAAAACTAGAGAGTAAATTTAGGGGCTTAGAATGTTAGATTTGAGAGGGAATAATATACGATTTCACCCCTCCTATTTATGACGGCCAGTATTAGAGTTTTCTTTAAGTTTTGTGCGAACTTCAATACTTGAGATAAATCTTCTATTGAGAGAGGCATGCCTTCATATATGCCGTAAACTAGGTAGTCAGCTGAGTCTTTGGTGTATTCGCCCCTCTCATATAGGCGGAAGAAGACACCCGGCCCGAACCCCTCACGAACAACATACCCCCTACTTCTCAGGTCGCGATAAATCAGATACTTGACCCATGCATTCTTTTCGATGGTCTCGTATCTCTTAAGTAAATCCTGAAAGCCAACAGTTTCCCCAGTTTCCTCATCCTTAATCTCAATTAATCCTTTACTGCAAAGATACATCGCTTCATAGAATGTTAGTAGGAGTTCGCCATTCCTCTGTATGCCATATCCTCTTGCGCATAGCCTCTCTATATCCTCAACAGATTCGACTAGAACACCGTCGTCTCTAAGGGACGCTTTAATTATCCTCTTACCGACCTCGCTGTTTCTCTTTGTCTCTTCTTTGCTTGATGACATAGGCTATTACCTCAACCACCTCATTTTTCCTTAGTGATTTTTTGGAGGTCATCTCGGCTCAAGATGCCCATCTCACATATTATTGCATTAACATATTTTATTGGCGTTATATCAAAGGCGGGATTCAATACACTCACTCCATGCGGAGCTATCCTAATAGACTTTATATGCGTTACTTCCTCCGGTTTTCTCTCTTCAATGATTACATCTTTCGATGTGGCGTTAAGGTTGAAGGTTGAGAGTGGAGCTGCAACATAAAATGGTATGTTATGCTCATGCGCTAGAACCGCAATATTATATGTACCTATCTTATTTATCACGGCATCACGGACTATTCTATCTGCGCCTACAAAAACCTTATCCACCAGCCCCTTAAGCATAACATACCCAACCATATTATCGGTTATTAGGGTTACCGGTATTCCATCACGCATCAGCTCATATACTGTTAGTCTGGCACCCTGAAGTAGAGGTCTAGTCTCCGTGGCTATCACCTTTATGCGTTTCCCCTCTTCCCATGCAACTCGCACTGCAGCAAGCGCTGTTCCATAGTCTACTGTTGCTAGTCTTCCAGCGTTACAGTGGGTTAGGATTGTGTCACCGTCCGATATCAGCTTTGAGCCATACTCACCAATTTTACGATTAACTGCGATATCCTCTTCCGCTATCCGCTTAGCCTCCTCAATGATTAATTTCTTTAACGTTTCAACATCTCCTTCTGAACTTCTAACTTTCTTTATGATACGCTCAATAGCCCAGAACAGGTTTACAGCGGTCGGCCTTGTCCCCTTAAGTAGGTTAGCCGATTGCTCAATCTCCCCTAGAAAATCGTCTCTATTTTTCGCTCTAGAATGATAGGCTGTTAGGGCTAAGCCGTATGCTGCAGCAACACCTATCAACGGTGCCCCTCTAATCCTCATCTCTCTTATTGCTTCCGCCACCTCAAGACAGCTTCTCATCTCAATCCAAACTTCTTCTTCTGGAAGGAGCGTTTGGTCTAATGTGATTACAGAACCATCTCTCCACTCAATCGTCCTCATATCTCGGTATCCCCAAGTCTCTTAGAGAAAATAATCATTTAAATCAATTTTTAGGTTCCAATTTTCTGCAAATAAAGCGTTGCTTCAATTATTATAAATGACATAATTAGTAGCACCATGCCTATCCGCAAAAGCAGGGATGCTTGACCTGGGTTGCGCCTAAATCTGCTGCTTCGATATATTAGAATTAGACCTGCAACGCCCATAGCATAAAGCATCATGATAATTATGCTTTCGCCGAGCAACTGTTCATGTATGCTTCTTAGAAAGAATGATATCCCCGTTCGCTGGATTATTGCACTCTCAGGTCTTATCACAACATTATATATTCCTCCGCCAAAGAGAAATATCGCTACAATCACTAGACTGATAGCTATGATGTTTTGTGATGGACGATATTTTGTTATCTTCCGCAGAGCATTAATTATTGAAGATGCCTTTCTACTCATCCTTGAACGACGCTCTAGCCGAGTATTATCAGAAATATAATGGCATACTCAATATAAGGGTTACTCTAATACCGCTTTCCCTAACTAAGCGTCTAAGGTATTAGGGTTTCCGAGAAGCTTTAAATCTCTTGCCCTTTTAATCTCTATGGTGGTAGGAGGAATTAGACTGTGCCTCAGCAAGTTCTGTGTGACGAGTGTGGTGAAATACTTTATCAGGGAAGCGAGCTAAAGTCCCCTGAAGAGATACACCAGATGTATAATGGTAGATGCCCAAAATGCGGTAGAAAGCTCTCGTTGATTCCCAAGAAAATTAAGGTTTTACCAGCGAAGAGAGGTAGCTAATTTTATATATGTGCTGAGTGAGGAGATTGTGCACTAAGATGAGGATTGTTGTGAGAATTGGGGGTTCGGTTATAGCTTCGCCGCCAAATCCGGGGTTAATCCGTAAATATGCTGAGTTAATATCGGATTTGAGAAGTAGGGGGCATGAGGTTGCTGTTGTTGTTGGTGGGGGTAGGCTGGCTAGGGAATTTATAGGCTGGGCACATGAGCTGGGTCTCTCTGAACAAGAGCAAGATGAGCTAGCCATATCTGTTTCAAGGTTGTTCGCTCAGATGCTGGCTATGAGGATTGGTGGATACGGGTGGAGGACGGTTCCCGTGACGATTGAGGAGGCTGCTAGGATGCTTAATGAGAGAGGTGTGGTTATTATGGGTGGTATTAAGCCCGGCATGACGACAGATACTGTAGCAGCGCTTATAGCATCCGAGGTTAAGGCGGAGATTATTGTTAAGGCAACAGACCAAGATGGCGTATACACTAAGGACCCGCGTAAATATCCAGATGCTAAGAAAATTGATGAGTTAAGTTTTGAGGAGCTAGACGAGATGCTGGCTGAAAATAGGCATAGGGCAGGTATACATCAGATAATTGACCCAGAAGCAGCCCGAATATTAAGGGAGAAGCGCATAAAAACCGTTGTCGTCAATGGTTTTAAACCCGAGAATATTCTTTTGGCTATTAATGGCGCAGCAGTTGGAACCATAATCCGATGAAATCGCCTCTTTCACGCCTAATTCGGCTATTTTTAGTCATTTTCCACCCAACAGAGTATGTTGATACCTCCCTATCTTCTGAGATAGCCTCTCCTCCCTCCCTCTCAGTCTGCCCAATTGAGATGTTTTTAGGAAACGCTTCTCCTCCTTACAACTAACTTATATTTAGAGGGTAAAGGTGAAATATAAGTTGCTTCCTTATTTCAATAATCCACTGAGTTGTTCAGGATAGGATTAGGTTGGTTAGCGATAAAGGAATGCGCATTAAGATTGGCGAGCTTAAGAGCGATTTAGGGCTTTTCAAAGATCTTGAGGTTTCTATTGGTAAAGTTGTTAGTGAAGAGTGGCTTGAGGAGGCTGGTCCAACACCATTTCCAACAATAACCGACCTGAGAGATTGGGACCTTAAGCTTCTACAGCGTTATAAACCCTTCTATATGCCCTTCTGTGACCTCTGCTGCCTCTGCACCTTCGGAAAGTGTGATTTGACTGGGGACAAGCGCGGTGCATGTGGGCTGAACATGGCTGGGCAACAGTCGCGCATAGTCCTACTGGCATGCTGTATAGGTGCTGCGACGCATATATCTCATGCCAGACACTTAGTCGACCATTTAATAGAGAAGTTTGGGCGCGACCATCCCATAGATGTTGGGGGCTTAAGTGTTGAGGTTGAGGCTCCGATAACCCGCCTAGTCTGTGGCATTAAGCCTAAAACCCTAGGTGACCTAGAGGATGTATTGGGCTATCTTGAGCGTGAATTAACTAGGCTCCTCGCAGCCACACATACAGGCCAAGAAGAAAGCAACTTGGATTTTGAATCTAAGGTTTTTCATGCTGGCATGATAGACCATGTAGGCTTGGAGATAGCGGATGTAGCGCAGATATCGGCCCTAGGCTTTCCAAAGGCTGAGCCGGAAGCCCCGCTTGCAGATATAGGTTTAGGTATTGTGGACTCCGCTAAGCCAGTTATATTAGTTATTGGGCATAATGTTCCTCCGGCTGCCGAGATAGTTGATTATCTTATGAAGAATGGATTGTATGGTGGTGTTGAGGTTACTGGCTTATGCTGCACGGCGCATGATGTTACACGATATAATCCTAAAGCGAAGATTATCGGGCCGATATCATGGCAGCTCAGATTCATCAGAAGCGGTGTGGCCGATGTAATAGTTGTGGATGAGCAGTGTATTAGAGCCGACACACTGATTGAGGCCCAAAAGATCAAGGCGCCGGTTATAGCGACAAGCGACGTAAACTGCATGGGTCTACCAAATAGAACGAGGGATGAAGCCGACAGGATAGTTGAGGACCTAGTCTCCGGTAGGCAGCAGGGTGCGTTAATCCTCGACCCAGCTAAGGCCGCTGAGGTTGCGGTTAAGACGGCTCTTCTAGTTGCGCCTAAGAGAATGAAGTTTAAGGCTCTACCGGACGTCAGCGATATAATTGAGGGCGCTAGAAGCTGCCGCAAATGTGATGACTGTAGAAGGGCTTGCCCAAATGACCTGCCGATAAGGGAGGCTTTGGCGAAAGCATTAGAGGGAAGCCTAGATGCCCTAGCCAGCCTATATGATGAGTGCGTTGGCTGCGCTAGGTGTGAGAGCGCATGCCCAATAAACCTACCCCTCCATAGCTTTATAGTTAGGGCTGCAGAGAGGAGACTGAAGGAGGAGAAGTATAAGATTAGGGTTGGGAGGGGCGCCATACAGGACGTTGAGATTAGGAATGTTGGAAGCCCAATCGTTTTAGGCGAGATACCGGGCGTGGTTGCCTTCGTTGGATGCGCCAACTACCCGAAGGGCGGCGCTGAAGTTGCTGAGATGGCTATTGAATTTGCTAGGAGACGCTATATTGTTGTGGCATCTGGATGCGCAGCCATGTCAATAGCCATGCATAAGGATGAGGAGGGAAAGAGCCCCTATGAGATTTTTCCGGGCGTATTTGATGCGGGCGGCATAGTTAATGTGGGCTCATGCGTTGCGAACGCCCATATAGCTGGCGCAGCGATAAAGATAGCGAGCATATTTGCTAAACGTAGGCTACGCGGAAACTATGAGGAGATAGCCGACTACATACTTAATAGGGTCGGCGCCGTTGGAGTTGCCTGGGGAGCTATGTCACAGAAGGCTGCTGCCATAGCCAGTGGATTCTGGAGGCTTGGTGTCCCAGTTATCGTCGGCCCTCATGGGTTAAAGTATAGGCGTATGCTGCTTGGCAGAAAGGATAAGCCCGAAGACTGGTATGTTTATGATGCCAGAACAGGCGAGAAAGTTTATGTCGGACCAGCCCCGGAGCACCTATTTTACGCTGCTGAAACGAAGGAGGAAGCCATGGTTATGATTGCAAAGCTTTGTATGAGACCAAATGACACAACTAAGGGCAGGGCAATTAAGCTATCGCATTACATAGACTTACATAAGCGCTTCTTTGGAACAATGCCGGACGACATACACCTCTTCGTCCGAACAATAGCGGATATACCGATAACAATGCGCGATGAGGTGATAAAGATGCTTGAGGAGAAGGGCTGGAAAGAGAATATCATACCGGACCCAACGCTCTTACCTAGGCTTGTAAGGAGAAGAGCGGGTGAGTAAGATGAGCGCGGCTAGGCAGACTGAGCCATGGCAGACAGCCGAGATACCTGGGCCGAAGAAGGCGCTTTTAATAACTAATCCGCAGATTGTTTCGGCGCTAATTAAGCGGTCAAAGAATCCAATATTGATTGTTGGGCATAGGGCTGCCGAGATAAAATTGGGCAGTGGCACTCTTATAGACTACGTTATACGTTTGGCTGAGGCAGCCGGTCTCCAAGTTGTCTCCGCGCCCAGCATAAGGAGCGAATTTATTAGAAGGGGCTTCACAAGGGTTGCTGGTATGCCACTGGTTGATATAGCGAATAGGCTTACTGACCCAGATTGGATGGGCCTTGATGGGAAGGGGCAGTATGACCTTGCGTTATTTATTGGCTTTAAGTATTATGTTGGCTGGCTTATTTTATCCGGCCTAAAGCATTTCTCACGGAATCTTAAAACGGTCTCGCTTGATATGTATTATCAGCCGCATGCATCATGGTCATTTCCAAATATCTCCCATGATGAGTGGGAGAAAAATCTTGAGGCGATAATTGGCGGTTTGGGGTGAAGTAGAGCATGTCGATGTTTGCGGATATACCGGTTGATGTGGGCGTAATATATGAGGGCGAGAGGATTAGATGGCAGGATGCTCAGCTCGAGTTCGGCGGACCTAGGGTCGAGCATAAGTTTGAGCTAGTTAGGGTTCGCAA
>Ga0209080_1000895_pt1 | contig 16876 bp, 23 predicted proteins | sample JNZ110809AmetaG_FD_184123 | JGI IMG/M metagenome (GOLD analysis project Ga0209080, IMG submission 184123) | Hot spring microbial communities from Jinze hot spring, China to study Microbial Dark Matter (Phase II) - JNZ 110809A (SPAdes) (version 3) ...
AAACCCAAAGTTTGCAGAAAAAATAAGAGAATGCTACGAGATAATCGAGAAGTGCGGGGGCGAGAAAGAAAAAACGGCGATGGAGATAATAAAGAAGAAAACTGGAATTCTTTGATTTCATTTAGCCGTAAAGATGACAACGGATCTTTTTCTCTCCTAAATCGATTAAATCCGGTTTTTTTGTTTCGCAGATTTTAAGTCTTTGATCACAGTATCTAAAAAATTGGCACCCAGATAATTGATCGCTAAAGTTATGGATCTCAGGAATTTCAGAACTCATCAGGAGTTTTGTATACGGATGCAGGGCATTTTCCAGTGAAGTTTCTTCGACAACTTCGCCCCTAAACATTATCACACTCTTATCCGAGATTGCCCTCGCTAAATCAACGTCGTGGGTTATAAACAATATACCCATCTTGAGTTTTCTCTGGAGTTCGAGCAAAAGCCGAATTATCAAGGCTTGAATGGATGCATCGAGCATCGAAGTTGGCTCGTCACAGATCAAAAAATGTGGCTGAAGAGATATAGCTCTTGCAATCACAACTCTTTGCAATTCTCCACCGCTTAACTCTTTCGGAAATCTTTCAAGGTGCTCTTTCTTTAGCCCAACGAGTTCAAGCAATTCGATTGCAAAATCCTCTTCATCTTTATCAATGATGCCATGAATCTTCGCTGGCTCAACAACACTTTTTACAATTTTCCATCTTGGATCCAAGGCTTCTTCAGGATGCTGGGGTATCATTTGGACTTTTTTCTGAAATTCTTTAACTCTTTTCCTCTCAGCTTTGTAACACGAAAACCATCAAGCAAAACATCTCCATCTGTTGGCTCTGAGAGAAGACATAAAAGTTTTGCAAGCGTTGACTTACCGCTTCCGCTCTCTCCAAGCAAAGTGATAACTTCGCCTTTTTTAATGCTTATATCGACATCTCTTACAGCAAAAAACCTCCTTTTACCAAAGAAACCAGAAGTAAAGACTTTGGTCAAACCCCTTCCTTCAAGCATAAAGCCAGCACCTCACTTCGCCATGATTCGGAATCTCTCTCCTACAAATTTCCATAGCGTAGTCGCACCTATCATGAAAAGCGCATCCCTCTGGAGGATTCACCATACTTGGTGGATTTCCCTTTATTGGAATAAGTTTTGGAGGCAATGAATTGAGTAAGGCTTTGGAATAGGGATGCAAAGGTTCTTTAAAAAATTCTTCTGTTTCTCTAACTTCCAAGATTTGCCCACAGTACATTACAGCAACTTTTTCAGCCAAATATTTCGCGAAGCTTATGTCATGGGTAATCAAAAGAATAGCGGAGATCTCTTTGAGTTTGGAAAAAATTTTTGCAATAGCTTTTCTTTTAACGGCATCCACCCCCTTCGTTGGTTCATCGGCTATTAAAAGCTCGGGTTTGTTAGCGATCCCCATACAAACGACGGCTCTTTGCTTCATTCCTCCGCTTAACTCGTGTGGATACTTTCTTTCTAATAATTTCGCAGGATTTAAATCAAAAGATTTGAATAACTCGAGAGTCTTTTCAAACGCCGTGTTTTTATCGATCCCATGTGCAATCATAACCTCGCTGACCTGAAAGCCTATCTTAATTACAGGATTAAGCGAAGATGCAGGATTTTGCGGGATCCAGGCAATCTTAAGTCCTCTCATTTTTCTCATCTCTTCTTCGCCGATTTCCAAAAGATTTTTACCATTAAAAATTATCTTCCCTTCTAATTTTGCATTCTTTGGCAAAATCCTCATGATCGACATTCCAAGAACAGACTTTCCACTACCGCTTTCCCCTATAAGAGCGAGACATTCTTTTTTCATTTTAAGCGACGCGTCTCTAACTGCTTTCACTACTGACGAATTTAACCAGAAACTTACGTTTAGATTCTCAATCTCTAATAACATATCTTCTCACTCCCAGACTGTTTCCAAAACCTATGAACAGGAAGGCGAGTAAAACGATAAAGATTCCTGGGAAAAACGTTAACCACCACGCGCTCATGAGATAAAATCTACCCTCGTTTAGCATCGCGCCTAACTCGGGAGTTGGTGGCTGAACTCCGAGACCGAGAAAACCGAGGGCTGAGATGGAGACGATCGAATGCCCGAGGTGGTAAGTTATTAGCGGAATCGTTTGAGGAATTGCGTTGGGCAATATGTGGAGAAAGATTATTCTCCTATCGGAAGCTCCAATTGATCTTAGCATCGTTACAAAATCCCTTTCTTTGAGAGAAAAAAACCAAGCCCCTAACCAATCTCGTATACTTCATCCATCCAAATGCGATCAATGCTATGGCAATTGTAAGCATTCCCGGACCAAGAGAGCTGACTATGACCAAAGCAAAAACTATTTCGGGGAATGCCAGAAAAGCATCGACAATAGGAGTCAAAGATTTTGTAATAACCCGAAATTAATCCAAGCAGAATTCCAATTATTGCAGATGTCGAAACGATAAGCAAACTCAAACCTATATCTATGCTCAAAGCCTTTAAAACTCTTGAAAAAACATCTCTTCCAAGATAATCCGTGCCAAATGGATATTCGAAATTTGGAGCCACTAAAGCTTTTTCTAAATCTATTTTTTCAGTTTCTGCTGGTAAAGCTAAGCTTAATAGCAGAAGAAATCCAATTAGAGATGGATAGATTAAATTCACATTTTCACCCGCGGATCTAAGATTTTATAAGAAAGATCCACGAGCAGGTTCGTAATAGCAAAGATCAAAGTTATGAAGGTTACACATCCTTGGATTACCGGTATATCTCTGTAATCCACAGAATCTACGAGTAATTTTCCGATACCAGGCCAGCTGAAAATGGTTTCAACTATCACAACTCCGCCCATTAAGTTTGCAAATTGAAGCCCTGTGAGAGTTACCACTGGGATCATTGAATTCTTTAATATGTGTTTCCTGAAGATTTCATTTTCCTTCAGCCCCTTTGATATGGCAGTTCTCACGTACTCTTTTTCCATTTCTTCAACAAAACTCGCTCTTACAACTTGTGTCAAAACAGCTGAAATTGGTAATGATAAGGCTATGGTGGGCATTAAAAGGCTTTCTATCCCAACAAATCCAATTATTGGGAGAATCCTCAAGTTGACAGAAAAAATAATAATTAAAACCAAAGCCAAACAAAAGCTCGGCATGGCGATGAACAAAGACGAGTACAATGAAGTCATCCTATCCACCCAGCTCCCTTTCAGAGCTGAAAGCATTCCCAAAAGTAAAGAGATCACAAATGCTATAGAAATTGAGAGAACAGCAAGCAGAGTAGTGTAGGGTAATCTAATAGAGATCTCGTATAAAACGCTCCTTCCCGTAACATAGGATGTGCCCAGATCTCCCCGAATTGCTCTAAGCAACCATTTCACGTAAGCGATGTAAGCTGGATCTCTCAACTCAAATACATCTTTTACATACTCCTTCTCCTCGATGCTCGGAACGTATTCTAAAGTTCCAACAAACACTTTCTTAATGATAATTTCTGCAGTATCTCCAGGGGTTAGCTCTAGCATTAAGAAGGTCAGGAATGTGGTGGACAAAAAGACAAAAAACACCATTGCCAAACGTTTTGTTAAGTGAGCGATCATCTTTTCTCAATCGTTTGAGTTAACCAGAGATCGTGTGCAGCTGGTTTGAACTCCACATTTGTGACTTTTTCGTTGTAAACAACAGGAACTTTGTAGAATGCAATGTGTATTATCGGTAGATCGTTGCAAACAATTTCTTGAACCTTCTTATAGATTTCTTTTCTCTCAGCTTCTTCAAATTTCTTAATCCCTTCTTCTAGCAACTCGTCTACTTCAGCATTTGAATATCCCCATGTGTTAAAATCTCCGTCAGTCATGTAGGTTCTTCGAAGGTAATAGTCGGGATCTGGAACCATAGTTTGATGGAAAGCAGCAATTCTTATGTCATTCTTTGTCATCATTTTGTCTATCGCTTCGTAGTCCATAACTCTAATTTGGGTTTTTATTCCAATTTCCTTGAGATATTGCTGAATCGCCTCAGCCATTGGCTTTAAACCAGGTCTTTGTGGATAGGTGTAGATTGTGATTTCGAACTTCTTTCCATCTTTTTCAAGTATGCCATCTCCATCTTCATCAGTCCAACCCGCTTCTTTAAGCAATTCTTTCGCCTTCTTCGGGTCGTACCTGTAATAATCACAGTTCCCAGCAGACCACCAGAGGTTTGGAGGAACGATTCCAGTCGCCTCAATCGCAACCCCATGCAAAATTTTCTCAGCTATCGCCTTTCTATCGATTGCTAAGCTTAAAGCTTTTCTCACTTTAGCATCTTGCCATATGGAGTCATTTAGGTTTCCGAAATTCATCTGATAAACCCTGTTTGTTTGATATATGTCAATTTTTATTTCTTTTTTCTTTGAAAGTCTTTCCACGTCTCCATAAGGAATCTCATACGTAAGATCTACTTCTTTGCTTTCAACTGCAAGAGATCTTGCAGATGGATCTGGAATCGCTTTTATTATCCACGAGTCAACTCTAGCTTTTTCTCCCCAATACTTCTCGAATTTCTCGGCAAAAAGCGATTTCTGTGCTTGGTCAAATTTAACAAACTTGAAAGGTCCAGTGCCAATTGGAGCAATGATCGTATCACCTTCAAATTTCGAATTGGGGGAAACTATTGCGATATTTGAATAAGCTAAAGCTGCCGGGAAAACTGCAAAAGGTTTACTCGTTTTTAATTCAATTGTATAGTCATCTAAAATCGAAATAGATTCGATAAGCGTTAGTTTCTTTATTGATGGGTTTTTCAACGCTCTTTCAAGGCTCCATTTCACGTGTTCGGCTTTCATTTCTAATCCATCGTGGAATAGCATACCTTTTCTTAGGTAAAATCTCCAAGTTAGATCATCTATTCTTTCCCACTTAACAGCGAGCTCTGGTTTAATGGTGAGATCAGGATTCATTCCTACGAGATTTTCAACTATTAACGCTTTTTCGCGAACAAGCGTTCCTGCTCTAATAGGATCCAAGCTATTTATGTCCCAAATTTCTCCAATTACAAGTTCTTTTTTTTCTTGCAGACATCCGCCTAAAATCAAAACCAAAATCGCGAAGAAGAAAAGGATTTCGCTTCTCATCTATTTCACCCCTATAATAGAATAGTAATCCCAATTCCTATCATACCAAGCAAGCTTGTACAAAAATCTCCCTTTGTAAAACAACTCTTTTAGATAATTCAAATCCTCAACCTCAATTTTCGAGAATCCAACCTCTCTGAACATTCTAAGGGCTACATCCTTAGGTACTCCTCCATAGTAAGGAAGAGCTTTTTGTGTATCCTTGTCGTATTGAAGTTTGAAGACGTTTCTTCTCTCAACCAAAGCGATTCCAAGCTTTGCAATTCCACTTTTAACTCTGGAAACAAAATTATCAGATAGCCAAACACCATCAATTACAAGCACTTTGTTCTTGGTGACCCTTTTCCATTCAGCGATGCAATTCTTCAGGTTCTGGAGAGTCCAAAGCAAATGCCTCGAAACGACCGCATCGAACTCTTCGTTCTTGAAATCGAGTTTTTCTGCATTACCAAGTTTAAATTCGACTTTCAAATTTCTTTTCTCAGCCTTTTCTCTGGCCACTTTGATCATCTCTTCTGAAATGTCTACTCCAACAACTTCATAACCAAGTTCAGCCAAAAGCAAAGCTAGAAAACCAGTCCCTGTTCCTACATCAAGTATTTTTGATTCGGAAGAAAGTTTACTGCTTAGGAATTTTTTCCATTCCTCTTCAAATCCTGAATGACCTGGAGCGCGGTCGTAGTCCCTTGCTCTCTTGTCCCAGTAGTCCCTGCTCTTGATTAATACTTCCACGCTTTTTCTTAACACTTTGAGTTTAAAAATTTTTCTAAAATCATACATATTGCTAAGCTGATGGTAAGATTTAAATAACGCTTTAAAAAAGTTTAAGCATGAGCAGTATGAAAAAGAGTATCTTAATTAGCATAACAGTTGTTTGCCTACTTGCGGGCTGTATTTCGCCTGAAAATGAAAGCAAAAAATTGGAGAGAATGTTTACAATAGGAACCACAATGCCGATAAAGTCGATAAACATTTTCTCAGACTATTACTTCGGAATTCTTAGAGATCTAATGATGGACAGGCTTGTTAGCATTGGAGAAGGGGGAACGATTCATCCTGAACTTGCCGAAAGCTGGGAGACAAAGGAAAACGGAAAAACTTGGATCTTCAAATTAAGAAGGGCGAGTTTTCATGATGGGAAAACGCTTACAGCAGAGGATGTCGCATTCACGATCAACTACTTGCGCGAAAAAGTCCCTGAGTATCGCTCTCACCTCGCGCTTGTTGAGAAGGCTGAGGCAGTAGATGAAAGAACTGTGAAAATAGTGCTTTCAAAGCCTTGGTCAAACTTCTTATGGAACCTTGCTGTTGTCAACATTTTGCCAAAACATGTCTGGGAAAACGTTGAAAAACCATTGGAATTCGTGGATACAAAGGCTACCATAGGCAATGGTCCTTTTGTGTTTGAAAGCTTTGACAAATCCAGTGGATTGCTCGTTTTTAGAGCAAACGAAAATTATTGGAAGGGAAAGCCGAAAGTTGACAAAATTGTTTTTAGAATCTTTACAAATGACCAGGCTATGCTTATGGCTTTAATAAAAGGGGAAGTTGATACTATTTACTTCTACGCCCGTGGAATTGATCCTGCGATAGTTTCAGGACTTTTAGGCAAGGAAAATCTAAGTTTTATAGTGGTAGATAACCTCGGAGTTGATAACGCTCTCTGGTTCAATTGTCAGCGCTATCCGTTCGACGTCAAGGATTTTAGAATTGCTATTTCTTACGCTCTGAGCTATGAAGAATACGCGAAGTATATAGCGGCAGGTTATGCGGAAGTTCCAAACGCGGGCTTTGTTCCGAAGGGGTGGAAGTTCTACAAGGAAACCAGAAAACTTGAGAAGAACTTGAGCGTTACAAATGAGATCCTCGAAAAACTTGGGTTTAGGGATTGCAATGGCGATGGGTGGAGAGACTATCCGGATTGCACTGCTTTTGAGATGAAACTTGCCTACAGAACAGACATCGTAGAATCTTCGAGACTTGCAGAATTCATAAAAAGAGATCTTGAAAACGTGGGGTTAAAAGTTAGACTTCAACCCCTCGACAACCCAAGCTTTAGACAGGTTCTTGATCGAGATAAAACTCATGACTTGGCGATTTCTCGTACTACGATGTGGGGGATGGGGATGTGGGCAGGGTATGCGACTGGCTACTTCGATGCAAGAAACATAGGCTGGGCAAACGTTGCAGATCAAAGGCTTTTAGAAATAATAGATGCTCTTCTGAACGAGACAGTCGAGGAGAAAAGAAGAGAGCTCATTTATAAGCTTCAGGATATTTATGCTGAAGAGCTTTACGCAATACCACTTTACTGGGGAAAAATAGTCCAGCCTTATCGCTCAGACAAAGTAAGTGGTCTCGTTTACAACCCAATGATGGGTATAATTGGTGATGAAACTTGGTTCAAAATTTTGATAAAATAATTTTATTTTTAAAATATTTTTTAACCATCTCAATCGTTGCAACCCTAAACTTCGCGATTCCACGAGTGATGCCAGGAGATCCAATATTAAATCTCTTTGGTGAGGAAGCTTACTTGTATGAAGGCATCTTAATGGAATTAAAGAGAGAATTTGGTCTTGACAAACCCTTGCATGAGCAGTATTTGCTCTATCTTCTCAATCTGTTCTCTTGCAATCTTGGTTTTTCATTCAGCTTTCAAAGACCAGTTTCTGAAGTTGTTGCGGAGTATATGTTGAGAACTTTAATTCTAACCATACCTTCAACGATTCTCGGAATTATACTTGGAATTTACCTCGCTTTGCTGATTGTTTGGAAAGGGGGAGAGAGGGCGATGGTTATAATGATCTTAATTTATTCAATTCCAGCATATTGGCTTGGGATGGTTTTTCTCTACATATTCTCTTTTAAATTTGGTCTATTCCCTTTAGGTGGTGCTGTTAACTCTGTGATATATATAAATAGACTAATACTGCCTTTTCTTACAATAGTAATACATATTATTGTTTTGAACGCAATAATGGGCAGAGCGATATTGGCTGGAACGCTAAGAGATAGCTTTGTTTTAACTGCAATCTCAAAGGGGCTTAAAAACTCCTTAATTCTGCGAAGACACGTGTTAAAACCTTCTTTAGCACCAATAATTGCATTGGCTTCAATAGAATTCGGTTTTGCCTTTTCTGGCTCGACACTCGTAGAAATAGTATTTAGTTATCCTGGGATAGGAATGCTAACATGGGAAGCCATAAAAACGAGGGATTACCCTATTCTACAGGCAATCTTTTTTATTATTGCACTTGTCGTAATTATCGCAAACGCAATTGCGGATTTGATCTCCAGAGCAATCGACCCGAGGCTGAGATCATGAAAGTCCATATTGTAATCATTTTTTCTTTCATCTTCCTCGCAATTTTTGCAGAAACGATAGCCGATTTTATCCCTCATAAGAAGGGAGAAGTTTTTTCTCCTCCATCTTCGAGCCATCTCTTAGGAACAAACGATGTTGGCGATGACGTGCTTAAAGAACTCATAATTGCCATGAGAGTTTCAGTTTTTGTTAGCATATTTTCCGCAATTCTTTCGTCAACCTTAGGCTTATTCATAGGGATCTTTTCTGGATATTTTCGCGGATTGATTTCAAGATTTTTTGAGTCTGTTACCGAAATTTTTTAGTTATCCCGACTTTGCCTTTAACCATAGTTTTTTCCTTTCATCTAACGCCATCGATTTTCAACATAGTCCTTCTAATCTCTATTTTCTCTTGGCCACCAATGGCGAGAGTTGTTAGAGCTAAGGTTTTACAGCTGAAGAACAGTGTATTTGTTCAGAGCGCAATTCTTTTTGGAGCGTCTAGTCTTTGGATAATTACACGTCACATTGTTCCAAACCTTTTAGAGATATTTTTGGCGAGATTTTCAATGTTAATAGCATATTCTCTAATTTTGGAGTCGAGTTTGAGCTTTCTTGGTTTGTCAAATCCAGATGCGAAGAGTTGGGGAGCGATGCTTCATTTTGCATTGAAACGTGGAGCTTTGATAAACGATGCATTTTGGTGTTTCATACCTCCAGGACTTTGCATAGCATTTTTTGCATCAATTTTCGTTCTTTTAAGTTTGGAAATTGAAAAAAGATATTTGGAACGATTTCAAAGTGAGAATTAAATCTAAAAAATTCATTTACTCGCTTAAGTCAATCCTATGGATCCGCTTTTAGTTTCTCGGGAAGTAAGGTTGCATCACTCTTTTTAAAAAGAATTCCAAAATATAAACCCATCTTGCATTTGTTGAGAGAGCTAAAGCAATAGACGAAGAACTTTGAGAACAGTACTTTCAGTTGAAATTGGAAAATTTTGTTTCCCCGGAGTAACGCTACTCTTCATCGCACGCTTTGCGCACTCTGAGCAGTTGACCCCCGGGGAATTGTGCCATGTTTGGGTTGCCCCAGAATCATTGCAAGCTATTGCTCGCTCCTCCGGGGACCTATCAACATGGCTTGTATCCCCGAGCTCGCAGAAAGGCTTCATCGTGAGCTTCGCTCTCTCCGCCTCTTCCCCGATCGGGGACATTAAAAGTTGTGCGTATCGCTAATAAGCTTTATTCTATTCGACGTATAGTATGAAAAGTATTTATAAATCTTCTCTTTTTTACAAAAAACACCGCAGGAAAGATCGATTTTCCTATGGTTACTTTGTTCGTCTCCACGAATCTCTTTCCATCGACAATGGCAATCGCGTTTTCGGATTCAAACTCTACTATTCTGTCATTTCGGACGACAATTGGTTTCCAACCAAATCTGAACGGTGCAATCGGAATTATGAGTATGGAATCTAAGTAGGGGTCAACAACTGGTCCGCCCAAGGAAAAAGCGTAAGCAGTGGAGCCGATTTGCGTTGAAGCAATTACTCCATCGCATCGCAATGAATCGACCTCTTCTCCATCGATCTTCACCGTTACTTTAATCAACTTTGCTCTCTCTTTTGCGAGAAAAGCGAGTTCGTTCAACGCCAAAAACTCTCCTTTGTCGCATTCGCACTTGATTCTCGTGAACTCTTCGACTTCGAATTTTTCTATCGCCTCCTTTAAATGAGCTTCAAAGTCTTCGGGCTTTGCATGGGTCAAGATTCCGACTTTTCCGGTGTTTATCCCAAAGATTGGGGGGCACTCCCTTAGTTCTTGGAGAACGCTCAGAATCGTGCCATCACCACCGATGGTGACGATGAAATCAAAGTTCTCGAGTTTCTTGCAGGGTTTTGAGAAGAACTCCACTGCGATCCCCATTTCTATCAAAAACTTTTCGACTCTATGGTTGAGCTGGGGTGCTTTGTAAACGACTGCGCACCTCATAATACCATCTCCAGCAGTTTCTTTATCGCCAATTTGTTGGAAAGAACGACGTTTAATCTTTCAGAAATTTCAAACTTCTTTTCGCCTAAGGGATTTCCCTTTTCATCAACTGCAATTGCTCCAGCCTTCTCCGCTATGTAAATCCCTGCAGAGACGTCGAATATTCTGAGCATTCCACGGACATCGATGAAGCAGTCGAAAGCTCCTTCAGCGACGAGACAAGTCTCTAAGGCTGCGCTACCGAAGATTCGAATCCTCTTGAATGGCATCTCCTTTTTGGGATAGTAGTATATTGCATCCATCTCGCTGAGGTCTTCTTTTTCCCCCACTTTTATCTTTTCTCCGTTTTTAAACGCTTCTTCGTCAGCAAAAAATTCTTCGTTGGTTGCAAGGTTGTATACATATGCAAAAAAAGTATCACGGAACTTTTCAGAGTTGGAGAAGCAAAGGCTGACAGAGAAGAACGGAATTCCCTTCACCGCGTTAAAGGTTCCGTCCAGTGGGTCGAGTGCAACGAACACATCACCCTCGCCAACGTATCCGCACTCTTCGCTTAGAACTCTGAGTTTTTCTTTAAGCAAAACTTCAAGCGCCGCATCTTCTGCAACTTTATCCACGAACTTTGTGATCCCGCTTTTTCCGAAACCATAAATCTCGGCTCTTTTCTTCAGTGGAAGGGGTAAAATAGCCTTCTGAACTCGTTTGGCTGCTTCTCTTGAAATCCTTAGCGCATCTCTTGCATCCATGTGCTGGCTACTACACATTGGAGATATACTTTACTGAGTAAACGATCGTCGATACAATTGGAACTGTGAAATTGTCCTCGAGCATTAAATCGCCCAATTTTTTGACCCTTTCAACGAGCGTTGCAGCGAGGATCGCAAAAAGCGAAAAAAAGTTTAGAAGCCCGAGAAGATAGACAGTTGAAAGGGAGGAGATGAACATGGCGACACTTGCAACCCGCTCTTTGCCGAGCATTTTGGAAATTCCAGCAAAACCATCTCCAACGATCGCTGTAGTTACAGCGACAAAAACAGCTTCTTTTTGAAAAAAGGGAGTTATGAGAGCGAAAACGAGCAGAGAATAGAAGTATGCCCCAACTTTCTCTTGCTCGTGGTCCCTAAACACAGATCTCAAAAACCCTTTTTTTAGTCGAAGCACTTCAACTAAGGCGAAGACACAAACAAGGGTGATGAGTGAAATCGAAACAATTTCGACACCAAAAATCTCGTAAGAAGGGATGTATAGAAGTCCGGAAAAATGTATGGATTTTCTAAGCAGTTCTTTTTTAATCAACAGATATCCTCTCCAGCTGACTCGCTAAGTTCCAGATCATCGTCCTCACGTGCATCGGCAAATTCGGATCCGCAGATATGTCTTCGAGTATCGTAATCGCCGATGCTGCTTCGACCGAGATTTTTTTGCTTGAAAGTAAGCGCTCCTTTATTTCGCTCGCAACCCTTCTGACACTCCTCGGAACTGTGTCGTCTTGGATTAATCTGTCCAATGTGTCCAAAACGCTTTCGGGCACTTTCTTAGCCATGTCCACCACCTCAGAACGGAATCTTTTAATATTCTTTCCGCATTACACAGTTTCGTGAGTAATAAAAAAATTTCGGATGAGTCTGTGATGGATGCAGCGAGACTGTTGCGAAAGGGAGCTAAGATGCTGTCTCTCTATTGTCCAGAGTGCCATTTTCCAATTTTTGAAGCTGAAGGAAAAACCTTCTGTCCGAACTGTCAGAGGGAAGTTATAATTGAGAAAGAAAAGGAGGTTGCGAAAGAAGAAGCAGAGGAGAAAGTTGGATTCGGAACACTTGGAGCTGTTGAAAAGGCCATAGTCAGAATATGCGAACTCATAGTCTCTTCGAACTCGGTTGAGGAGATAAGAGCTCTGTCTGAGTCTCTTGAAAAGATTGCAATCGCTTTCGAAAAAATCAGAAAGTGAAACGTTATTTGAGCGTAAAGTTTAAATGTGAGTGTGGGCAAGAGTTAATCCTATGGTGGTGAAGATAATACTCTGTCCGTCTTGCGGAGAGGAGGTTGAGATCACAGATCTATACGAGGGTGTTGAAATTCGATGTAAGTTCTGTGAGGCTCTCATGATCTACCAGGAGGGTAGAATACTTCTCGTGGATACGAATGAGGAGTTCGATCTCGAAGATCTCCAAGGCTACGAGGAAGAAGAGGGCGAGGAAGAGGAGATTGAAGAGGAAGAGGAGGACTACTACGGGGAAGAGGAGTATTGAACAACTTTTTTAATATACTTTGCCGGAACTTCTTTCGCCAACGCTATGTAGTTGTTTGCCTTGATTATCCTCAATCCATCTTCCTTCGCCTTTTTTGCATCTATTTCGAAGATCGTTGGTTTTCTACTTCTTAAAATCGCAACTTCAACGCTCTTTTCGAACGTTGTCGACAAATGCACAAAGCTCTGGTTCACGGGCTTTATTCCGATCTCCAACAACCTACTTGCCTCTTCTTCGCTTGCACTGTAGTAAAGCGTATCTTCCGTCGCCTCTGGCATATCGCTTAGGGTAACTTCGATGCTGTGCCCGTATCTTGCCCTTATCTTGTCTCCCTTTAACTCGTATCTCATTTTGCTGTCGCTGTATACAAGTGCTTTTAGAACCCACTCGTCTGCCCATTTGTATTTCCTCTTCAAAACTCTGACAAGAGATTCGAAGTCTACCCAGCCGTTTTCGTCGATTTTGAGACCGAACTTGTCGGGGAAATGCCTTAGAATTCCAGAGACGAATTTTCCAAGTCTCTCGACTCTCTCTTTTTCCAGCACGACTTCCCCTTTGAAACCGCAACCGCAAAATTCTCCACGATAAAATCCGTGCACGGGACAAAAGCGAATGTCCTCCATTCACCTCTCCCTCATCTTAACTCTATTTCCCGTGATCCTTAAGATCCCGGATTTTTCCATAGATTTCAGAATTGCTTCGAACGCATCACTGCAGTCGATGGCGAAGTCGAAAATTTCGCTTTCGACGATTCCACGACTAAGCTCGTGGAGTTTTTGAATCTCAGTGCTTCCCTCGGATTGAAGCTTCGATATGATTTCGGTCACGATCTCTAAAACTCCCGCAACTATGAGCCCTTCGATCTCGTCAATCTCGTCTATTTTGGCATCGAGCAAGCTTAAAACGTCGACGTATAGTTCGGTTATTGGATAGTAACTGACTTTTATGATAGCTCTTCCTCTTTCGTCGTCTTCGCTGGTTTCTACAACGACAATTGGGTCTTCTGGAATTTCGTTTTCTTTGCCGAAGCTCAGATTGTTCAAGCTCATGAAGACCTCGATTTCTTTCGCGAGAACTTTTATTTCCACAATTTTATCCATGAGCTCTGCAAAAACTTTTTCTTCTTCCCCAGGCTTAGAATCTACGATTTTTTGATGTAGCTCCGGGTAAAGCCTCTTAAGCAACTCCATCGGGAAATCCTCGGCTTTAACATTTGATTTCAAAAGATCCCTTAGGATCTCTATTCTTTTTTCCCATTCGTCAACGCTCACACCTTTGCTTTTCAGCTCACTTATTCTGCCCTTGATCGCAAAAGTCTCGGTGAGATCCCAGTCTATGCACTCCCGGACTTCAACTCTAGCGCCGATTTTTCTGAGACTCGATGCAACCTTGATCGCCTCTCCTCTATCTTCGGAACTGAGGAGTTTTAGCCACACACCTCACATCGGAAACAGAATTTTAAATCTTTTGCTTCAAATTGAAAACTCAACATTGCGTAATTTTCCTCATGAAAAGTTTTCGGGTTTGTTTCGGGATTCAGTTGCTCTGAGCAATGGGCGAATTTTTGTCATCATATCTCTTAAATCTAAGCAAAAAAGTCGTCCCGATTTCTGAGTCGAGGAGCGAAATCTCTCCCCCGTATCTCTGCATTAAAAGTTTTACGAGGAAAAGTCCAATACCACTGTGCTCTGGCGAAGTTGTGAAACCATCTTCGAATATCCTTTCTCTTATCTCTTTAGCAATTCCAACTCCGTTGTCAGAGAACAACAACCTGCAGAACTCTCCTTCCGGTTCCATTTTTATCGATATCTTCTCAGCCTTTCCATGGTCAACTGCGTTTCTAATGAGGTTGTCAAAAATGGAAAACACATTGTCATCTGCTAAAACTATGCAGTCACCTTGTATTGTGATCTGGACCCTGAACTTTGCACCAACCTTTTCTATTATCTCCCTAAGCTTGTAAGGTTTCAGCTCGGATTGTTTTGGCAAATATTCGGTTTGCTTTAGAATCTTTACAGCATCGTCGAGTTCATGGATGGCTTTTCTCGCCAACTCTCCGCATTTTTCTTCGATTATTTCAAGGTAACCGCGCACAGCAGTTAACGCATTCAAGACATCGTGGCGTACAATCTTTGTTACAAGTGAAAGTAGTTCGGAAGTTTTTTGGAATTCTATCTCTCTGCGCTTGATCTCCGAAACATCAACGACGAAGTGTAAGAACAAATCTTCGTTTTCTAACCGAATTTGATTGACCTTAACCATCAACCACTTTTTGAGCTTTTGTTCGTAGAGTTCTTCCCAACCTCTGTCTCCATTTAAAAATGCGAGAATTCTGCAGAACGGTGGTGGAGAATCAAGATTATGAAAGACCTCGTAGCACTTTTTTCCTATGACTTTTCCAAGGAATTGGATCGAAGCCTTGTTTTGCATCACTATTTCAAAGTTTCGAGTAAGGACGATAATGGGAACTTCAAAGCAATCGATTAACGACCACAAGTCTGGTTCTTTCATGATACTAATAATAGTTGTTAAAAAATAAACTTTGCGTTTTACATCCCTTCTCCCAACGGCACGAACTTCGTTCCATAGTAGATGATCCCGTCCTCACCTTCCTCGCCGTATCTCCTGAAAGCCTTCCTAACCTTCGTTCCAATCTCAACTTTTCCACAAACTTCAGCCAACATTCTTGCTCCGTTTTCGAACTCGATGAGCGCTATACATTTGCCATTGACGATTGTGTAGCTCAAAACTCTTCCCTCGTCGCAGAGCTTTAAATCCTTTAAAGCTCCTTTTCTCCTACACTTTGGGCAGATTTCTCTCTGCGGGTAGTAGTAGTTTCCACAGTTCTCGCAATAACTCGCAACGACGTCGTAGCGATACTTTATCTTTCTCCAGAATCTTGGAACCATAGGATCACCTCGAGAGAATGCTTACGACTGCAGTTGCACCGCTTCCGCCAATGTTCAAAGCCAGCGCTTTATCTGCGTTTACTTGCCTTTTTCCAGCCTCGCCTCGCAACTGCAACACCAAGTCTACGATCTGCCTTATGCCAGTCGCCCCAACCGCGTGTCCACAGGCTTTTAGTCCTCCGGAAGTGTTTACGGGAATCTTGCCTCCTATTTCAGTTTCACCTTCACGAATCAACTTCATCCCCTCGCCTTTTTTCGCAAAGCCCAAATCTTCGTAGGCGAGAATTTCAGCAATTGTAAAAGAATCGTGAACTTCCGCAACGTCGATATCTTTTGCTTCTATTCCCGCAATTTTATACGCTTCTCTTGAAGCCCTTACGACGGCTTCGAAAGTCAGAACGTCTCTACGGTTTTGGATCGACATGTAATCGCTCGCTTGTGTGCATGCATCGACGTAGATTGGTGTATCGCAGAGCTTTTTGGCAACTTCTTCACTCGCCAAGATCACTGCCGAAGCTCCATCGCTGAGCGGAGCACAGTCAAGAACTTTTAATGGCTCTGCGATGTATGGAGAGCTCATAACATCCTCGATGCTGACTTCTCTCCTGAACTGTGCCCTTGGGTTGTGAACAGCGTTTCTGTGATTCTTAACCGCAACCATTGCCAGATCTTCTTCCGTAGTTCCAAAGCGATGCATATGCAACCTTGCGATGAGCGCATAAATAGCTGGCAGATTTGCTCCTACGAAACGTTCCCATTCTTGATCTACTGCGGTTGAAATTATCTCCATTGGATCGTTCGCATCTGTTACCTTCTCAACACCCGCAGCGATCACAATATCGTGGATTCCAGAAGCTACTGCCATGTAGGCTTGCCTGAACGCCGAGCCACCGCTTGCGTCTGCGTTCTCGACTCTAACTGCAGGGATTCCAAATTCTGCAAGCCCAGAGTGGTCTGCAATTAGCGCAGCGATATGTTCTTGGTCGATGAACTTTCCTCCGCTCATGTTTCCAACGTAAATTGCTTCGATCTCTTTTCCTCCGATTCCAGCATCTTCTAAGGCTGAAAGTCCGGCCGAGAGAAATATGCTACGGAAACTCTTTTCCCAAAGCTCCCCGAATTCAGTGCTACCAACGCCGATTATTGCGACTTTCATCTTATCATCCTCCTGTGCTTCAAATAGAGCCCGTAGTCGATGTAAACTCCACTTTTTGCCTTATCCCATACCCGCGCATTCCTTGGGAACTCTAAGATTTTTTCGGTCACGTAGATTGCGAATGCATCGCTTCCCGCACCGGAGCCAAAGGATGCAA
>Ga0209080_1000900_pt1 | contig 16802 bp, 16 predicted proteins | sample JNZ110809AmetaG_FD_184123 | JGI IMG/M metagenome (GOLD analysis project Ga0209080, IMG submission 184123) | Hot spring microbial communities from Jinze hot spring, China to study Microbial Dark Matter (Phase II) - JNZ 110809A (SPAdes) (version 3) ...
ACCTATGTTATTTCAAAATCTATCCATTTGATCCAAGAGATGCATAATATACCTTTAGGTGAAGCGCCGATCTCTAAGGATCCTCTAATAGCATTTCTAGAAATATCGGTTTCGCCTCTCATCGAGGAAATTGTCTTTCGCATACTCCCAATAGGCACTTTCCTAATAACCTATATTTTGAGTACGGTTAGGGTAAAGGAGTTGGGAACTAGATGGGAAACACTAAAATTTTTGATATCTATTCTCCTTTATCCTAAGCGAGGAAGAGAAATTGCTGATTTAAGAGCGGTTAAAGATCACGGTTTTCTCTTTCATATAGAGCAAAGGGAGTGGTTAATAATAGTCTTAACATCCGCGATCTTTAGCTTCTCCCACTACTCTTCCACATGGGAAGTTGGAAAGCTCTCATCATCTTTTGTGCAGGGTTTAATTATGGGATTGTCTTATGTGATCTATGGCATTCCAGCACCCATAATTGTACATTGGTTTCTCAATTATCACCTATACACTTATAATCTTGTAAGGATGGTTAACCCTAAAATTGCCATTTTAACTAACTTAAACGAGTATCTTACAGTTACGCTGGGAATAGCCAGCTTAATAGTAATATTCCTCCTTAAGATTAAGGATATTGCGGGGACTAACATTCCCAACATACAAACTCTAGTGATGAAGCAGATTAGTAGACTTAAAAGCAGTCCAAAAATAATAGCAGAACGTTATAGTAGTAGGGTGCTCGAAAAGATCTCACGCATAAGCCTTAAATCTTTTACGGACATTAATTTCATCATCTTATTTTTGATATCAATAGTTTTTGCTATTAGGCTATTAATTATTGGTTTTCCAAGCCCGGAAAGTGGCGAGAAATATTATGAGTCGGGATTTGTATTTGATGAGGTTTATTATGTAAAGGCAGCGAGACTTCTCCTTAGAGGCGAATCGACTAATAATGAACATCCACCATTAGTTAAGCTATTTATAATGGTTGGGATCCTTCTCTTCGGAGATAATCCGATTGGTTGGCGTCTCTTTCCAATATTATTTAGCTCACTATCCATAATCTTTCTTTACATGCTTACAGTAAAAGTTACTAGGAATAAGCTTATAGCTTTCTCCACCGCGATACTATTTATGTTTGATATAATGGCTTTCAATATTGGACAAATAGCTATTCTTGATATTCCCTCTATAACGTTCATCTTTGTTGCGTGTATAATGTTAGTTGGGGGAAGATATGATCTTAGTGGAATATTTTTTGGCCTAGCAATGCTATGTAAACTTAGCGCACTTTTCAGTCTAGGTATAGTTTTCTCTCTACTATTAAGAATGATATCTGAAAGTGATGGATCTAAATTAAAGAGTTTAGTACTTAAATGGTTGCTCCTCTCGGCAAGAATATTTCTTCTATCATTCACCATCTTCCTGCTCGGCATATGGGTTTATGATGCGGTTTATAGGATCTTTAATAATAGCCCGATAAATCACATCATTTATATGCTCAATTATCACAGTATTCTAAGATATCAGGATCTGGAAGAAATTATTCATCCACTGGAATGGATTAATCCCCTAAATCCATTTCCTCCAATCCCCTATTATGTAAGCCACTCAATAGCATACTATGGCATATACTCGCCTTTATGGTGGAGTATATGGGTGATTGTTCCCTTAAGCCTTAAAGAAGCCATTAAAGATAGGAGTACGCCCAGCTTCTTCATCCTTACCTGGATTATGGCAAATTTCACTCCACATGTTATACTAGCCTATGTCCTGAAAAGATATGTTTATCCATTTTATTTCTGCATGACATTACCCGGGCTGTATCTGGGCTTATCCTATAGTTTAGCCCCACCAAAAAAGTCTTTAAGAGTGCTGTTAGCATTGATAATTTCTATTCAGGTAATTTGGTTCATTATATGGTTTCCTGTTAAGCCGAAAATCCTAGTAGACCTTCTCTCCTCCCTTAACTTGCAAGTTTAATATCATGGAGAATTTACCAAGGAAGTTGTACGAAGTAGTTTTTGATAATTATCCCTGAGGAGGCTGTCAGGAAGATAAGAATGTCACCGCTTTCCATTCACGAAGAAGAGTTTCTTACAAAACTGACCGAATTTATAAGAGAAATATATACCTCAAGATATTTGCAAGTCTACTATGGAATTTTCACTAGGCTCTTTCCTCTAAATAGGTGCTGGAGCCCGTATCTTTTCAGCGCTTGCCATAGAATTGTGCATATTAGCTCATCATATGTGAAGCCGGCTGCCCTAGCGGCCTCTGGAAGGCAGGAGTGGGCCTCTGGATCAGGTATCAAGCCGGGTAGCGGATTGACCTCCAGAACCCTCGGCACACCCTCACTATCTAACCTCATATCTATGCGACAAACATCTCTGCAGTTTAAAATCTTAAATGTTTTAATCGAGATCTCCCTTATCTCATTCTCTAGATCCCTTTGTATTCTCGCTGGGCACTGGAATATGTCTAGGGGCTTCTCCGGGGTATCCCAGATCCACTTAGCCTCATAGGAATATATTGGGCTGGCTGAGTTCGGTAGCTTATCGAGCTGTATCTCAACGATTGGTAGGACCGTTGGCTCCTCATTACCTATCAACCCAACAGTAAATTCCCGTCCAGGCATAAACTCCTCAACTATAGCTGGCTGATGATAGGTTTCTATAACCCATGAGACTTGTCTCCTAAGGCTCTCCTCATCCCTAACGAGAGAACTGCTCCTAATGCCTTTACTGGAACCCTCGGCTAAAGGTTTGACCACGAGTGGGAAATCCATTCCGCTATCAAGTCTCTCATCAGCCCGCCTAAAAACCTGAAACTTTGGTGAGGGAACACCGTGCGCGCTTAAGACTTTATGGGTTAAAGCCTTATCTAAGCATATTGCCAAGGTGGCTGGTCCAGAGCCAGTATATGGTATACTCAGCATTTCTAATATGGCTGGTATATGGGACTCCCGACTCTCACCCCGCAATCCCTCAGCAATATTAAAGACTATGTCCGGCTTAAGCCTGCGCAGCTTATAATAGGCATTCTCGTCTGCCTCAACCTTTATTACTTTGCAGCCCCCTCTTCTTAGGGCTGAGGCTATAGCATTCACGGTGCTCTCTTCATCGAACTCCACATAAAAGTCTTCGGGGAGGTTCTCGCCCTCCCCAATCTTCCTCCTAAGGTTATATGTTAGGCCGACCCTAAGGGCTGGAATCATATCTTATCGGGGCCGCTTTAAGCCCCTGCCTCGGCATGTACTGTTGAGGGGTTCTTAGAGCTGTATAGGTTTCACTCTTTTCCCTCTCAGCGGGTATCTGCGGGTAAACATATATGCCTCCCTCATAATTTCTTAGGACAACCTTCTCATCATCCATTGATAGGACATAATTTGGCTGCAGCGGTATTTTGCCTCCCCCTCCGGGCGCATCAATAACGAAGCGTGGCACCGCTAAGCCCGAGGTCTTACCGATTAATGCCTCAAGTATTTTAAGTCCAACTTCAACCCTTGTCCTGAAATGATAGGTTCCCTTAACCAAGTCCATTTGGAAGAGGTAGTAGGGCCTAACACGTATTTTAAGGAGCTTCTGAACAAGGCTCTTCATTATCTCCGGATCATCATTAACACCCTTAAGGAGAACTGACTGATTCCCAAGTGGTATGCCAGCGTCAGCTAATAGTCCGCATGCCCTCTCAGCCTCATCAGTTATCTCGCGTGGATGCTCGAAATGTACGTTCACGTAAAGTGGATGATACTTTTTGAGCATCCTGCATAGCTTAGGCGTTATTCTTTGTGGTAGGGTGCATGGAACCCTAGAGCCTATCCGCAGAATCTCAACGTGCGGTATCTCCCTAAGCTTCTTTAGTAGAAACTCGATTTTCTCGTCCGGCAGCATAAATGGGTCTCCGCCAGATAGGAGCACATCCCTAATAGATGGGTTCTCGCGAACATACTTAATCTGAGCCAAGTAGACGTCGTCTGATAAATTTACTACTGGCTTACCAACTTTCCTCTTCCTCGTACAGAATCTACAGTATGTCGCACAGCTATTTGAGACGCACATTAAAACCCTATCCGGATACCTATGTACTAGGCCCGGAACCGGACTGTCACCCTCCTCATTCAATGGGTCCTCATATCCATAGGGGTCCTGGAGCTCTAACGGACTCGGTATGCACTGCTTCCATATTGGGTCGTCAACCTCCTCGATGAGGTCGAAATAGTATCTTGAGACGAACATTGGATATTTTTCGGCAACGGCTTTAATAGGTTCTATATCGATTTTAAACCGCTCTAAAATCTGCTCTGGTCTAGTTATGCTCTTTTTGAGAATACTTTTCCAATCTTCCGACATTTTCTATTTCGCGCGCTCACTGTAGCACGCTTAGGTGCTACAAGGTGTAATGTATGCACGACACAATTAATATTTAAAGTTTTCTATCAACATTTTTCGATATGTTAGAGTCGCAGCAAATATACATCCTCATCATGATATGTGCCATCCTTGAAAATCTTACCCTTCCTTACAGTTTCAAGCTTAAATCCGAGCTTCTCGGCTACATGCTTCATGGCGCTGTTTTCCTCAAGGGTCTCTATAATAAGTTTTTTAACACCCTTCTCCCTAGCCAGCTTTACGGCTTCCCTTATGAGGTTTGTCGCTATACCCCTGCCCCAATAGTCTGGGTGGACGCTTATGCCAATACTCGTCGTCTGCTCCGCATCATCCATGCGCCAAAGAGCCAAGAAGCCAACTATGCGGTCCTCTATTCTTGCGACAAGAACCTCAACCCTATCGTTACCTTTAAGCTCGCTGAAAAATCTCCTATACTCCTCGAGCTCCTTCTCATATTCCTCATCAGCGTACTCGACAAGCCACTTCCTAACAGCTGGATGGCGCTCAATATCAACAATAGCCCTAACATCCTCATCCTTTAGAGGGTTCAGTTTAGCATTAATAATCTCAAGTTTCAAGCTGTCCCTCCAAAGGCTTAAATGGAAATCTTAATGAGGCGATATTAAAACCTTTCTAAAATTATTATATCAAATCGGAGCAAACAATATTAAATAACTCCGTCTGCCTGAAGATAAGCCCTCTGCCTAAGGAATATCGTCGTAACACCAGCCTCTCTAAGCCTCCTCCTAAGCTTACTATCGTTTGTCGCAACTATAAACTGCCCCTCCCTAGCAACGCGCAGTATAACATCATCGTTGCTCTCACCCAGCTCAGCCTTTACATCAATAACCTTACACTTTTTAGTTAGCTCAAGGGCCGAGAGAGCATATCTGCGAGTCTTCTCAGACTTTCCCATAGAAAGCTTCTTAAGCTCCTCTAGGGTTGTTGAGAGCACGATCGGTTCGAAGCGCCCAATCAAAGCTTCTATACTATCGAAAATATCTATTTTAAACTGGAATGGAATAAGTAGAAAGTTTGCGTCAAAAATAACTTTACGCATCCGTAGCAATCAACCCTTCATGGGAGAGTAAACCCTAGAGAGCTTTGCGGCTAACTCAATAGCCTTAAATAGGCTTCTTGGATTCGCTAACCCCCTCCATGCAATATTATAGGCTGTTCCATGGTCAACGCTTGTCCTAATGAATGGAAGCCCAAGGGTTATAGCGACAGCGCCATAAAAATCTAGGGTTTTGGCGGCTATATGTCCTTGGTCGTGATAGAGCGATAAAACAGCGTCAAACTTACGCTCTAATGCCTGATGAAATATGCTATCAGCCGGAAGGGGCCCGATGACATTCAAGCCCATTCCCCTCAGCTCCTTTATTGCAGGAGCTATCTCCTCAGCCTCCTCTCTGCCAATTAGACCCTCATCGCTTGCATGAGGATTCAACGCTGCCACCGCTATTATTGGCTCTTTTATCCCTAAATGCTCCAAAGCCTCTTTAATCTTCAATGTCATGCTAACAATTCTATCCTTCTTAACGGCTTTTATAGCCTCGATTAGCGGCATATGTCTCGTTAGGAAGAATATTCTCATCCCCCTAACCCAGAACATTGTTAGTGGCTCTTTAACACCACAGAGCGCCGCTAAAATCTCCGTATGCCCGATATGCTCGCTTCCAGCCAAATTTATTGCCTTCTTATTTATTGGAGCTGTTGCTATAGCGTTAATCTCACCTTTAAGAGCATAATAAACCGCCCTCTCAATATACTCTATTGATGCTCTGCCGGATTCTGCTGATGCCACTCCAATAGGCAGGCTCTTTACATCCACATTCCTTAGGTCTATTACTTCGATTAAGCCCCTCTCACCTCTAGCCTCACATGGCGAATCTATAACCCTAAACCTTACATTAAGCCCAAGATTCCCGCTGATGGCCTCTAGAACCGATAAATCGCCTACTAAAATAGGCCTACATATATTGTAGATGCTGGACTTGAGGAGAGCTTTCACGGATATTTCCGGCCCAATCCCGGCTGGGTCGCCGATCGTCACACCAACTATGGGTTTAGTAGTTCTTCCCATAACTTCCAGCCCCTAAAATATGTCCTTCCTTCCAATCCACTCCCTTTTTCTTCTGAGATAATAAAGGTAGGTTTGATATGAGACTTCAGGTGGGACTCTATGGTCGACTGTCGGTATATATCCACCCTCCCTAAGTAATGGTGTAAGCCTCTCAAGCTCCTTCTCTATCCCCTTCTCACCAGCCATTAAAGCGAACTTATTTATGCCACCCATCAGTAGAAGCTTACTGCCATATTCCTCCCTAAGCCTATAGACATCTGTGAAACGCGCCTCCAAGGGAAACATACAGTTTATCCCAGCCTTAAGCCATCCGGGGACTAGGAGACTTATGTCCCCATCGCAGTCAACAATATTTATGTGCACGCCATACTCCCTCAGCACCTCAGTCACCCTCCTATATCTTGGAACCATGAACTCCTCAAAGTGGCGGACTGATAGTAGCGGTCCCCGACTATAGCACATATCCTCCCACCACGTTGCGAAGTCTACCTTAACATATTTTAGGGCTCTGCGGATAACCTCAATCCATAAGTTAACGAGGGTGTCCATCATCTCCCCAATCCAATCTGGGTCCCTATAGAAGGCTATCGAGATTCTCTCAACGCCCATCCAATTCCTCAGCCAACCATATAGGCTTCCAACATGAATCCCAAGTGGATAATCACGTTCCTTATAGCTCGCCGCAACCTCCTCCCAATTTAGTGGGAAACGCCCCGGAGTGTTTGGGTCGAAGAATGGTCTCAGCCGCTCCCAATCATCTCTATTCTTTAGTGGGTGGCGGATATAGTGTGGAACTGAGGAGGTTGACTTCGTCCGCACATAGATGCCGCCCATTCCATCATCTACAATTGCCCTATCCCCATCCTCCTTTATTATCCTCTCTGGGAGTGTTGGCCAAAGTCCAGTTCTAACTGGCAGCATCTCAATACAATCCCATCCCTCAAGCCCCAAATATAGCTCTACATCTCTATCGGTCTTCTTGTCGATTGGAAGCCCCTCCCTATGCCACCTATCTATTGTCTCAGTCCAATAGCCAAACTCGTAATCCGGAACCCTATCGACCTCCTTAAACTCAAAGGTTCTGAGAAATCTCTCCCTATGATTCAATAGACATCCCTTCATCCTCAGTTTTCAATTCAACTAAAATCTGAAGCAAGCAATAAAGGTTTATTTTCCGCAAATATCTTTCTCAACTTATTCAGGAGAGTCCCGGTCTTCTTCCAATAAAGTCTGTGTTGGCTTCTAGGGCGAATGATATCTTTAGGAGCAAATCCTCATTAAATGGTTTAGTTATAGCCTGTAATCCTATTGGGAGGTTGCCCTCAAATCCACACGGTACAGATATTGCTGGGTAACCAGTCAAGTTAGCTGGAACAGTTAAAACATCACACATGTATAGGGTTAATGGATCACCTATCTTCTCGCCAATATTGAATGGTGGAAGGGGCATTGTTGGTCCAACTAACACATCAAATCTCTTTAGGGCTTCTTCGAATTCTCTGCGTATTAATGTTCTAATTTTAAGGGCCTTCAAGTAATATTGCTCGTAATAGCCAGCTGAGAGGGCGTATGTTCCAAGCATTATTCGCCTCCTAACTTCAGCCCCGAAGCCTATACGCCTATTCCTCGCATATATCCTTGACCAGTCGGCATCATCATGCTCAACACGATAGCCATATCGCAGACCATCGTAGCGGGCTAGGTTTGAGCTGGCCTCGGCCATTGCAATAATATAGTATGCGGCTAAAGCATATTCTAGGCTGGGTAGGGAGACCTCCTCATAAGTAGCTCCTAAACTCTCAAGCAAGTGAATGGCCGACCAAACATGTCTCTTAACAGCCTCCTCAACCCCCTCCTCAAAGAACTCCCTAGGCAAACCAACCCTTAACCCCTTTAAATCATCTGTTAACTCCTGAGAGAAGTCGCCTAACGGTATATTCACCGACGTGCTATCGCGGGGGTCATATCCACCTATAACTGATAGGAGTAAAGCGCAGTCAGCCGTGCTCTTGGCTAGGGGTCCTATCTGCTCTAGGCTATTGGCGTAAGCTATAAGCCCATATCGGCTCACTAAACCATATGTTGGCTTAAGTCCGATAACCGAGCAGTAGCTGGCCGGGCATCTAATCGAGCCTCCAGTGTCGGATCCTAGGGCTAGAGTGGTCTCATCTGCTATAAGGGCCGCGGCGCTTCCACCCGATGAACCACCCGGAACCTTTGTGAGATCCCATGGGTTCCTTGTTGGCCCAAAATAACTGGTCTCCGTCGTTGAGCCCATTGCGAACTCATCCATATTAGTCTTCCCAATTATTATGGCGTCCTCGCGTTTAAGCCTCTCTACAACGGTTGCATCATAGGGTGGGATAAAGTTCTCAAGCATTCTTGAGGCGCATGTCGTTCTAAGATTAAGTGTGCATATGTTGTCTTTTATGGCTATGGCCACACCCGCCAGCCTACCGACGACCTCACCACGACTAATCCTCCTATCGATTTCTCTAGCCCTCTCTAGGGCCTCCTCAAAGTTGGGCGTGATGAAAGCATTTATCTTTTCATCTAATCTCCTAATCCTGCTAATAATTGACTCGATATAGTCCTCAGCAGTTATCTCCTGACGCCTTATTCTATCGATGACATCTAAAGCATTTAACTCATATAATCTCGACGTATTCAGCCCTCCGCTCGCCTAGACTATTCTTGGCGACTTAAAGAAGTTCCCCTCCCTCCTAGGAGCATTTTTTAGGGCTTCCTCTTTGGGAAGTGGTTCACCGACCTCATCCTTTCGGAAAATATTGGTCAGTTCCAGCACATGGTATGTTGGTGGGATATCTTTTGTATCAACCTCATCGATCTTCCTAAAGAACTCTATAATCCTATTGAACTGCTCAGTAAACTGCTCCTTCTCTTCCTCAGTTAACTCTATGTGTGCTAGCCAAGCGATGTGCTCAACTTCCTTCTTGGATATGTGCTTCTCCCTCATTTTCAATCAACCTAAATTTCATTAACGGCATCCAAATTTTAGGTTTATGTTTTCTAGGCTAATTTTACGCGCATTAAATATGCGTTCTCGCCATCAGCATAATATCCCCTAATGGTCTTCTCAATCTTGAACCCCATCTTTTTATAGAGGTTTATTGCTGGCATATTACTGACGCGAACCTCAAGATAGCAATCTTTCACACCATAATATGTCGCCATAGCCTCAAGCGCCTCCTTAAGTAGCGCCTCTCCAATCCCCCTCCGCCTATACTCGGGCAGAACAGCTATGGAGATAACATGTCCCCTCTTTATTAGACCTAGGCCTGAAAAACCACTTTCTATGCGACACATAATGTAGCCGACAACCCTATTATCCTCTTCGGCAACAATGAACGTCTCCGGGAAGTTCGTGTATAAGTCTACAAAGAAATACGTTGAGTAATTTTCGGGCAAGCACGTCTGATTTATATACATCACTTGATTCAGGTCCTCAGGCCTAAATCTTCTAATCGTAAAGGTTCTTCCTTCCACTTCTGACCCAGCAAGACTAATTTGACATAACAAACTTAAAAGAATTATCTCTTTCCAGTATTAAGACCGTTAACGTTCGCCCTCTTCTATTGTGGGCAGAGTGAGGTTTCCATGGGGTATAAAGGAGACTTTAGACCTCCTTCCAGACCTCTCCAGAGCATATGTCAAGGCTTCATTCGCAGTCCTAAAAACCTTTAAGCCCTCCATCTCCGAGATGTAGAAGTCAGGTAATGCTGAGACCATGCCGATATTAGCCCCTCTTAAGACTCTGAGGAAGCGGCAAGCTACAAATCCACCAATAGTAAATCTTTTCTGCAGCGACCTTTCTAGGGATTTTGGGTCTCCTCTAAATTTAGATAATGCCTCATGGAAGTCGACCCTGCCATATCCGCCTGGGCATTCAGCAACCAGAATAATAACACCATCTCTCTTAGAGATTCTCAGCGCGTTCTCTAGGCATCTGCAAGCCTCAAAAAGACTTGCGTCAAAAGGTGAGCCGCCCGGGCTGATAAAGACTACGTCCGCTCTTTTCTCAACCGAAACCCTATAGATTTCATCGGCAATCCTAATGCTCTCTTGGAGACATCTCTCAAAATCTCCGGAGACTAAGCCGACGATCCCACCCTTAATATTCCTCACAATATTTATTGCAAAGGTTATGTCTAGGGAGGATGAGGCTTCGAAGATGCCCTTAAATATTAGGTCTGAGGGGTTATCGAGGTTTAGGGCTGGCGAAAGTATCTGTCTAACAGTCTCAATGCTTGATAGTCCGAGTAGAATACTGCTTCCACCCCACCTATAAAGCATGTATGGGTCTGGCTCAACCAGGCTGGCTGAAATCCTAACTTTAGACTCAGCGAAAACCCTATTAATGTGGATCTTTATTCCGCTCCCAAACTCACCAATAGGGATGGTCTCGCTAGAAAATTCATGTATTATCATGTTGGCTCCAAAAGAGAGTATATCGTTCTTTAGCTGGCCTAGAACCCCCTCGGCCTCTGAGCGGAAGAGGTCTTGGGCCACAATAACTGTTAAATCACTACTCTTTAACCCGGCTCTAGACATCTCTTCCAGCACTAAGGGGACTATAGGCTTAATTACTGGTGCCTCAGAAGCACTTAGGACCAATGCAACCCTCTCTCCCGGCCTAACTACTTCAGATAGTCTCCTTGAGCCGATGGGATTCTCTAGGGAGCCTCTAACCTCATCCTCGATTTTCTTGGCGCTAACCTTTTCCTTAATCCTCACTATATTCTGCAGATTCTCAGCTGGTACCCTAACACATACCTCTGTATTACCGTAGGGGAGCCAGACATCAACCAAAAGGCGCTTCCCTCACATTAAACTCTGATGTCATCTCACAAATATTTTCTTCCCAAGATATCTACCTTTCACACTCAAAAAATCAGCGGTTAACATCTTATTGATATCCCTTACCTCCCTTCTAATAAAACGCTCAGTACTTGTCGAAGGAAACTATTTCTTGAAGAGATTTTCTAGGTCCAGGCTCCCTAAAGCTCTTTCCCCTTGGGTAGCCTAATGGTGTTATTGCAACGACATTAACATCTTCCGGTATTCCCAGAATCCTCTTTACTTCCTCATTACTGAAGGAGCCTATCCAGCATGTACCTAGCCCCTCGGCTCTGGCAGCTAGGATCAGGTGTGTGAATGCTATTGAAACATCGACAAGCATGCTTAGGTCACCCATATACTCGCCCCTATTCCCATGAATGTTGTATCCGCACGCCACTATAACAACTGGTGCCTCAGCAATAAACATCTGACCGTGGCATGCAATGGCCAGACGCCTCTTTAGCTCAGCATCTCTCACAACTATAAATTTCCATGGCTGAAGATTCCTGCCCGAAGGCGCTATTCTTGCAGCATCTAGAACCCTCATTAAAACATCGTCTGGTATCGGGTCAGGCTTATACGATCTTATGCTCCTACGAGTTCTAATAACCTCATAAAAGTCCACGGGTCATCAACTCCAAGATAGCACACGCACTCTAACTCAATGTTTGATGCAATATATCTGTTTTGTGAATCCCCACTTTAATCCTCTAATCTTGGCTTATGCTTCCCTGACCTAGCGGTATGAAGGCTTGAAACTCCTCTAATGGTATCTTTAGAACCGCCTCACGCTCATCTGGGGGAACCATTCTTGCTAGTCTATCCCTAATTTCTTTGGCAAGTTTTCCGCTAGGCTCCTTACCCGGGATAATCTTCACGTAAAAATTTGTCTGCTTAGATATTGCGCTTAGGGGACCGCCTATGACCCTGATACCATCATTCTCTCTTTTAACGCCTATAGATATTTCGAGCGGAACATTCCTAAGATAGTTCCTTGTCCCATATATCATAAATGAGCCCTTTGACAGATATTGGCCGGATGGTGAGGCCTTACTAACCTGCTCAGGCCTAACCCAATAAACATCCACGGCCTTAAATTGCTCCTTCCAAGCTCGAGAGTATGATGCCGTGAACTGCGCTGCCTCGGCAACCGTCTTTTCAGTGGGGTTTTTCCCTAGGGTTTTTATTAGGACGAAGGGTGATCCGGGTATGTCGGTGTGAAAAACAATATCATGGGGCTCCATATACTTTTTTATTAGCATCTCGTTTGTTGATGCATCCCTTCCACCTATCACTAGAAAGCCTTCTGAGGAGAAGAACCAGCGGAACTTCTCATACCACTCCCTCCTCCTTCTTATGCGCAGTTCACTAGGTGCTGCCTCAATAATCTTCGTGGCTTCGGCCTTTACACTCTCGATCCTCATCCTTGTCTGCTCTATGGCCTTCTCTACACCCTCAATTTTATCCCTAGCCTTCTTAGCCCTCGCATAATATTCAGCCGCATTCTGTTGGGCATTCATCTTGAGATTTAGGTCGAAAATTTCCTCATCGACTGAAACCTTGAGGGATAATGTCTTTGGATCGATTGATACGAAGTATATTGAGGGTGTTATGGAGGAATGCTTCTCCGCGATTAGGGTTTTGGCAATCTCATCCCAGTCTCTTCCGCCCCTCTTCTCACTCATGATTCTGGCTATTAGGGAGTCAATCTCATGGAGGTGACTAAATATTAAGTCACCTATCCGCTGATATAGATCAGCCTTAGCCTTAAGCTCCCTAAGATTCTCCTCCTGCTCTCTAAGAACCCTCTCTAGACTAATAATCTTCCGTCTGGCAGCCTCCTCAGCCTCCTTCACCCCACTGACAACGGACATCTTAGCATAATACTCATCGAGAGCCCTGTTAAACGTCTCAAATCTTATCACATGAAGCCCCTCATACTTCTTTAACATGAAGGGTGCAACATCAACCCATCTGCCATCCTTATCGACAAAGATACACGGCATATAATTTCCAGATTCAACCTGAAATACCAGAGATCTTATGCTCTCAAGAATGGAGGACAACTCCTCAGAGCTGAGCATAAAGCTCATCTTATTCTTATCCACACCAGACCTCGCCAGAACCTCCTCGGCATAAAAGCCTCCGATTCCAAGAAGCCTGGTCAGTCCCCTGACGACCTCAATTTTACCGAGATCCCTCATTTTACCGAGATCCTCCAGGCTTATGCTTCTTGGATCCTCCCCCCTCTTAGGAGGATACTTAAATTCCTCTCCGCGCAAGATATCTCTGTCCCTCATTCTTCGGTAGGTTAGTGCATGCATGATCTTGCCTTCTGGGCCGACGAGGATAATATTTCCCTCATCGAACAGTTCCACTATGAGCCGATAGTCTTGGTCACCGCGCCTAATAACGATCTCAAGCATCCTCTCAAAGTCGTATTGGGAAACACCTTTAATAATACCATTCTCCAGATGCTTTCTAAGGGCCATGCAGAAGCTAGGTGGACTCCTCGGCCTCTCAATTTCATAAGAAGTTAGGTGGACTCTTTTGCCCGCCTCAATTAGGAGTTGCATGCTCTCTCCCTTTGGGTTGCGAAGCTTTAAGAGTAAGGTTTTATGATTTATCTGGTAGATCTTCGCCACTCGCGAGTCCAAGATAAGGTTAGTGAGTTCAATGGTGAGCACGGCTAGATCGAAACTGGATAAACCTTCCCTCAAACAATCACCAAAAAGGGTAGATGTTTAATGAGCCCTTTAAATCTTATTTACTGGATTAAATTAATCCTCGGAATCTTCACGGCAGCTTTATGCGTACTTTTGGGCGTGAACAATATTCTCAGCGGGATAGTTGTGAGCATTGCAGTTTATTTGGTAAGCGATAAGATTCTTAAGCAGATTTTTGTATCTAAGGTTGAGAAACCATCGGACATAACTAAGACGGGTCTAACAATATATGTTTGTGCGTGGCTGCTATTTTGGACCCTCCTATACACGCTTCTACTGCTCCACTAATCCTCCATCATCTTCGGCTTTATCCTCACGGCCAGACCCAGCACACCTGAGCATAAAGCGGATGTAGTTAGCTAGGGCTAGGAAGTATCCGCGATCATACTCACCTTGCAACATATCCCTAGAATTCCTCGTGAATTCCTCGAGGTATCTCTTTAAGGAGTCGATATTGTTTGGATCTAAGGTCCTTATGAAGCTCTCTTGCTCATTTGATCGGTACATTAGGATTATGCCCTTAAGCGCTTTAATGAAGCCTCGCTTAAATTCATCGCGGCCTTCCTCTCCGAGTTTAGCCACAACCTCATCTAAGTTCCTTTCAGCCTCAGAAAACCTTCTATCCATTATTAGCTGGAAGATGTTGTTTAGAAGGGATGAGGAGATTGGGATCTTACCATTCTCCCCTATCTTCTTCTGTGACATCTTCTATACCATTCTCAGTTATCTTAAATAGACATTCACCTTCTGGAAGATAGGGACTTGAGACCAGCCTAGCTATTCTAATAGGTCCTCTGGCACCCTTCCTTAGGAAGACTCTTGTGTGGCTTGTGTGGGCGACTATATGCCCTCCTATTGGACGGATTGTCTCGGACAGGAAGACTTCCGGGCTAGACATGACCTGATTGGTTACTAGGGCAACCGCGTTAAATGCCCTCGCCAGCCTAATGAGCTTATGCATATGCTGGTTGAGCTTCTGCTGTCTTAAGGCTAAGTTCTCACGCCCAATATACTCGCTTCTAAAGTGGGCTGTCAAAGAGTCAACAACTATGAGGCGTATATTATTCTCCTTAATAACTTTATCAGCATTCTCTAGGAGAAACATTTGATGGTCAGAGGTGTAGGCCTCAGCCCAAATGATATTCTTAACAACCTTCTGGGGGTCTAGCCCCCGAAACTTGGCCATTTGAACTATCCGCTCAGGTCTAAAAGTATTCTCCGTATCTATGTATAGGGCTCCGCCCCCCAAACCACCCTTCTCCGGAGGAAGCTGGACATTTACGCACGCTTGATGAGCAATCTGGCTTTTGCCAGAACCATACTCGCCGTAAAATTCTGTTATGGTTTGCGTCTCAAGCCCTCCACCCAATAGCTCATCAAGCTTCTTGCTTCCAGTTGTTAGGCGAAGAACGCTTTGGCGTTTCTCGAGGAGTTCATCGGCGCGTATAAAGGATAGCGTAATCGATGATCTGGCAGCATTAATTATTTCAAATGCTTTTTTATCACCTATGCCCGCCTGCTCAAGCTCGCGGATCGTTGCCATGGCAAGTGATTCAACAGTGTTAAAGCCCAGCTCGCGTAGTTTCTCGGCTATTGATGGGGTTACTCCTGGAATATCCTCGATATTTATGTATCGTCTTCTTTCTACTTCATCGCCGTACATCTTCCCTATCTCAAATTGATTCTATCTTTCCACAGATATTTAAATTAGACGATGCATAGCCAAATTATCTATGTGGTTGAGAGTATGGTGGACTTTGGAATGCTGATTGAGGACACCGTCCTAAACCTCTTAAGGCTTGCCGCGGTCAGACTGCCAGAAGATGTCAAGGCAGCTCTCAGGAGGGCCTATGAGTTGGAGGGGAACCCTCTCGGTAGGCTTCAGCTTGAGAATATTCTTGAGAATATAAGGTTGGCTGAGGAGGAAAATGTGCCCGTATGCCAAGATACTGGTGTAATATCCTTTTATTTGAGGGCTGGCTTAGGCTTTAGAGGTCTAAATTCTATTGAGGGTGCTCTTTATAGGGCTGCGAGAAAGGCGACGCTGGAGATACCCTTAAGACCAAACTCCGTAGACTTCTTCACAAACAAGAATCCGGGAGACAATACCGGAAGATACCTGCCATACATTAGCTGGGGTCTCTTTAACGGAGATTATCTTGACATAACCGTTCTCCTTAGAGGTGGCGGATCAGAGAATGCCTGCACGCTTAAAATGATGGATCCAAGCGCTGGACTTGAAGGGGTTAAGGAGTTTGTTTTGGACAGCGTAATAAAGGCTGGTGGAAAACCATGTCCACCAACAATTATAGGTGTTGGGTTAGGTGGCGGCGCGGACATAGCCACTTCACTCGCCAAGAGAGCCCTTCTCAAACCATTAGATGAGGAGAACCCTAATGAGGACGCCGCTAAACTCGAGCGGGATCTTTATGAACTTATAAATATGACTGGGATAGGCCCGATGGGTCTAGGTGGAAACATAACAACCCTGGCTGTGAGGGTTGAGTATGCCCATAGGCATCCTGCATCATATCCGGTGGCCGTCGCATTTCAGTGCTGGGCTGCTAGAAGGGCAACTGCACGCATATATTCCGATGGAAGAGTTGAATACTTGTCACATAAGATTTAAGCTCATAAGATAATCCATGGATGTTTTGGACCGATGCATGCTTCTAAAAAGAGTTAGGGAATTAAAAATGGCTGATTTTTAGGAGGTGGGACGAAAACGTTTTATTTTTGATC